>Ga0208695_1000397_pt1 | contig 49709 bp, 46 predicted proteins | sample AD_UKC111_MetaG_FD_184449 | JGI IMG/M metagenome (GOLD analysis project Ga0208695, IMG submission 184449) | Active sludge microbial communities of municipal wastewater-treating anaerobic digesters from Hong Kong - AD_UKC111_MetaG (SPAdes)... | ecosystem: Engineered > Bioreactor > Anaerobic >... | reverse complement strand
AAATATTTCCTGTAGGGTTGAAATAAGGAGAGATTTGCCAAAACGTCGTGGTCTTGAGAGAAAATAAAACTGAGCAGTTGTAATCATTTTAAAGATAAGCTCTGTTTTATCTACATAGAGCATATCTCCTCTGATTAAATTTTCAAAACTGGACTGGCCTATGGGTAATTTTTTTAACTTCATGGGTGTAATTTAACAGCAGTGCGTTCTTTTGCAAGAGTTTTTTCAGTTATGTTATATTACAGATTATGAGAAAATTTTAAGAATTTTATCCAGAGAATATTGTAAATTTTTTTATTGTCTCAAGACTTTTTGCAGCAGCCTCTTTTGAAATAGATATGGAAATATTGCAGTCATTGTATAGACTATCTGATATAAATTTTCTCATAGCCACATAAACGTCCCTTGTGGGCATAAATATATAAGAGAAGAAATCTGATTCCTTTTCCAATATGGTAAAAGAGGAGTAAAGCATTAGAGGCTTTTCCGGAATCATAATTTTTTCGCTTCTTTGACCACCAAGAATGGTCATTTCATTAAATCTGTAGGGTATTGATTTTCCCGCCTCTCTGTTTACAGGCTCTATATGTTTTCCAGTATATGTTGGAGGCTCAACTAATAGGTGAGTTCTGTTCCCATCTGTTTTAAAGGTAATCCCTTCAGGGGTTCGATATATATCCTTGACATTTCTATAGGCAGTGATTTCATATATAGAGTAATTGCTGTCAGGTGAGAAATATGCTGTTATTATAAATCCTCCATCAGGGGGGATTTGTTCTGTCATGTAAGCTTTTATAAGAGACATCGCTGTTGCCATAAATTATCCTCGTGCCAAAGAAATTTTCTTGCCATTATTTTAATAATATAAATTATTCTCAGGAAGGCAATAAAAAATTTTGCATAAAGATAAAAATAATTTTCATATAGAATCACTGTTGATTCCTTAAGCTTTATATGGAATAACATGCTCCACTATCCCCCCTTTCAAAGAGGGATGAGATAGTGAAAGTGCTATTTATTATACTAAACGACATATTGAGGAATTATTACTGATATAAAATCTAATTTTAGAGGTAGATATGGATAAGCCATTTTTTGTTTCAGCACCTGTTTTATTCAGTCAAATGGGAGGGGTTAAAAACTTGCCACCGGAGACTGCTGAATGCTATAAAGCTGGTTTTGATAGTGGAGCAGATGCTGCCTGTGCAAATATTCAGTTAACAAAAGATGGAGTTCCTGTTGTAATCTCACAGGGTCAGCTTGAAAAACTCTGTGGAGTTAAAGAATCCATTTCACAGTTAACCTTTGCGGAGTTCAAAAGTCTTGATGCTGGATATAATTTTATTGACGATAGTGGCAATAGCTTACGGGACAGAGGATTTAAATTTATGTCTCTCCGTGAATTGCTTGAGAGCTTTCCTGACAAAAAATTTAATATAAATCTTGTTGATAAAAGTGATTATTTGGTGCAGAAATATGCTCAGCTTGTAATTGAGCTTGGTGCCCAGGAGAGAATACTTACTTCATCTATCTATGGGAATATAATAAAACTTGTGAGACAATTACTTCCTGGAACAGCCACTGCTTTTTCTTTTATGGGGCTGATTGGAGTTTATGGTCTTTTTAGATCAGGTTTGCTTTATTTTGTAAGGAATTTTGAGGCCGATGCTCTTTTAACTCCAGAGGCAATTGGGGTTTCTTATATAGCCAATAGTGGACTTATACGTGAGATGCACAAGAGAGGAATAGGCGTTTATGTATGGAATATAAGCAATGAAAAACAATACAGAAGAATTGTGGAAGCAGGGGCTGATGGTTATATGACAGATGATATTCCTCTGTTGAAATCTTACAGATAGTTATTTGAGCTTTTCCATGATCTTCGCCTGATAGAAGGGATCCACAACTTTTATGCCCTTTGATTCCATTATTATGTTGTATCTCAGTTGCTTTTCGCTTATTTTTTTGCGTATCTCATTTCTCTCTTTTTCATCACTGCAGGCATTGAGCAGGTCGTTAAGGCTCATTATAGTTTTTCGTAATTCAATTTCTTCAGGAACAATTCCGGCGTTTTTAAGTATTTTATAGGACATTCGGAGTTCTTCTGGAACCATGTCAAGATCGTCAGGAGGAAGAGGCTTGCCCTTTCCTGGAAGATTATCAAATTCACCCCTTTCTATTGCCTGCTGAATTTTACGCTCTGCAATTATTTCAAAGATTGACATAATGCACCTTCAAAAGCAAAAGTAAAATAATAAGATTTTTGTTGCAAATTTATCCATACTCTAAAAATTTTCAACAATTAAACAGTAATTATTTCTAAATATAATTTTTACTGTAAAATCAAAAAAATATTATCCACACAGCCTGGGAGGGGGATAATAGCTCATTTTTATTTTAAAAAAAGTTAAGGAATAAATACTGACAATTAAAATAAAAAAGCTAAAGTGAATTTGACTTAGAATTTTAAATAGGAGGAGCTATGGCTATTTATAAATGGGATGAGCTTTCTCAAGAGGAACAGAAAAAAATAATGAATTATGTCTCATTAAACTTAGCCTCTGTGAGAGAATATATAAGGAAGAAATTCCCTCATTTATATACAGGCATGTCACCAGAGGAGGTGGCAAAGGGTTGGTTAATGATAGAAGGACTTGATGGCCTTATGGATTATATTGACAAGAGCAGATAACTGATATGAAAGAGGTTTATCCAGGAATTTTTTTGATAAAGGAAAAGGGGCTTTTTTCATTTCTTAAGCCCCCTGTAAATATTTATGTCATTACAGGTGAAGATGGCCTTGTCTTTGATGGAGGTTATGGTAGTTTTTGTTCCATAAGGCAGTTTTCAAAACAATATGAGGAGATAGAGAGGATCTGTAAAAAAAGAGGTGTAAATAATAAAATCAATCGCATCCTCTTAAGTCATTGTCATGCAGATCATTTCTCTGGACTTTTGGCTTTGAAGAAGAAATATGGATTTAAGATACTTTTGACAGAGCGAATGGCTGAACTTATTAAATCCTCAGAAAGCTATAGAAAATCCTATACTATCGAAAAGAAAAAAAGTGGTGGAAGTCTTTGTGCCTATTTATTTGATTTATTCAGCAAGGCATTATCTAAACTAGAATATCTTTTGTATAGCAGTTATTGGGGAATAAATTTTGTTCCAGTTCCTGATATAGTTATAACTGAAAACTGCAAAATATTTATAAATAATGAACAATGGGAAATTTTTCATTCCCCAGGGCATTCAGATGACCATATAACTCTTTATAATCGAGAAAAGGGAGTGCTTTTTTCTGGAGATAATGTTATGAAAAGCATAAATGTCTGGCTTGGACCACCAAGATCCAATTTGGCTGATTACGAGAAATCCCTTGAATTTATGCTTACCCTTCCAGAGCTTTCTCTCATTTTGCCAGCACATGGAAGCTCCCTGGATAATCCCACTTTTAGGATAAGAGAGATTTTGCAATGGCGCAAAAAAAGGACTGAGGATGTCTATAGAATAATAAGTGATTCAGGAGAAAATGGCATCACACTTAAGGAGATTATATGGAAACTATACCCCTATCATAGCAAGATAAAGCGTGACTTTGCCCGTGGATGGGTTGAGCTTACCATTGAAGAGCTTCAAAAAAGCGGGGAGATAGAAATCAATGGCATAAATCTCTACAAAGCTCCCGCTAAATTGATAAGGTGAGATTTATTTATTTTTTCTTTCACTCTTTGCTGGTTTTTGTATTTCCTCTTGCTTGGCAGATTTTTCTCTCTCGGAGTTATCAGCGTAGTCAAAGTCGTAACTTGCAATTATAGTGATTTTGTTGTTATCTGTATTATTTAGCGCATCAAGCAAAGCTCCTATGCTAAAGCCAGAGAACTTTATATCAAATCCAAAGAGATGAGATGTTACTGGATCTACATCAGCATTGACCGGTTGACCATCATATTCAATATCCACATCAAAAATTACATGCTGGAAAATGTAATATGGTATAATGCTAACAGAGGGGGATAGCTTAAGCTCAGCCTTGGCTCCAAAAAGAGGTCCATAGGCAGGACCATAGGCATATATGTCATGTGTTTCATAGGTTATTACGATCCATGTGTATGTCCAGTGTAGTCCGCCAAAAACCATCAAATTGTTGGTATCTGGTCTTCCAAAAAGTCTTACGCCAACATTAGCATTAAGAGGCAATGCTGGAGCATAGACATCAAGATCGATATCAGAAGCACTACCCTGTAGATAGAAAAAACCCGCTCCAAGATTATATGCAAGCTCATTGTATGAGTTTACATAATTGAAACCAATGGAACCGCCATCAATTGTTGCTACATCTATATCATAATGGATATACATGAGGTCAACAATTCTATGGGATCCAGTATCATAATCTGTGACAGGAACTCGAGGTGGTGAACTTGGGGTTACTTTGCTTGAATCAATTTCTGCAAAAGCAGGGCTTAATGAAACAAGATTCAGAGATAGAGTAATTGAAAATAAAAGAATTGTAACTAATAACGCTTTTTTCATGGCGAAACCTCCTTATTTTGAATTCTTGGTTTTAAGTTAATCAGATAAATTTACAAAAAATTTTTTTTGTCAAAAAAATGATTTTTTTTGCTAAAAAAGCCTAATAGGGCTTTTTTGACTTGACTTTTTTTCTCTCTGTAATATAATGTCTATGGAATTATATTTTTTGAGAGGTCGATCTATGAAGAAAGGGTTGATATTTGGATTGTTTGTGGCGTTGATTTCTGCTGTTGTTATTACTTCCTGCGGTGGCGGTGGCGGCGGAGCATCAAAGGCACCAAATGTTGCTGTTGTGCCAGATGCATCAACAAATAGTGGGACAACAATTGGTGGTGGAGCAACTGGCAGTTCTGTAACAGGCGCAGGTAGCGATGTTATACTGATAGAGGCTAATAATGGGAATCTCTCCATAAATAATGAGTATGTTTCTCAGAATAGTTATGACCCTGCACAAAACAAGGATGCTTCAATAACAATAACTGATGAAAATTCTCAAAATGTTCAATGGTCCATAGATAGTGAGGGCAATATCAAAATTATCCCTGCAGATGGTTCAGCGGAAGGGACCTACACTGTTAACATAAATACTGGCGACAGGGAATATATTCTTGTAATAACTGTTGATGGCAACAATAGTGCAACAGTTACTACATCTATAAGTTATCCAACAGGCAGTGCAATAGCTGTAGACCTTGAGCTTGGTAATTTAATTGTAAATAACGAAGTTGTGGCAACTATTTCTTCTTCTGGGTCCTCTGGATATAGTCAGAGTAGCTCTGTTGTAAGTATCACAGTGAAGGATGCAGGCGGAAATTTGATGACTTCCTCAATTGATCCTGTAACAGGTGATATAATAGTTTCAGGTAGCTCCTCTTCGTCATACTCTGTTACAATTGTCATGGATGATGGCAGAGTTATTTCCTTCCAGACAAATATAACAGGTGCAATTGTTGGCAATGTTACAATTGCAGGCAGAGCCACAATGGTTGATCTTGAGAATGGAACTTTTAACAATGGAACAGAGACTATTGTGATCTCGGAAAATTCAGGTGGTACATGGGCTCTTGCATCAGATGTAAATTTTATATCTGCAACAGCAGGGGGAGGAACTATTACTGTGCCACTTGCTAATATAAAGATTGATTCTGCAACAGGTGATATTTTAATCACAGGTGGCGGCACAGCAGATGTTCCATCAGGACCTTATGAAATTAAGATTTCTGTAGATGGCAAAGAGTATATTATAAAGACCAATGAAACAGGCCAGATAGTTGATATTATCCCCGGGAATACCCTTCTTATTTTACAGAATGGCTGGGCAGAATACTCTGGCAATAAGATTGTGCAAATTGCAACAGGCACAACTGGTAGCTATGTTCTCAATAGCCAGATCTCCAATTTTGAGGCTAAGGATTCCAATGGATGCTCTGTCTCTGCAGTAATAGACAGAAATACAGGAAATATTCTCACATATAACCATGCTGTGGATGTTGTCACTATTACCTTTGATTATAGTGATAGCAAGGGCAATGTTATAACATATACAATAGTAGTTCAAAATGGAAGTATAAATTCATACAGTGCCCTTATTACAAATCCTTCGTCTGATTTTGATTTCTCTACAGTGACAAATATTAAGATTTTCTTGAAAGTTACAAATGAGAAAACAGGTCTGCCTCTTGGTCAGGTTTCTATCAACCTCAAAAAGTCAAATGGAGATCTGAACTGGCAGGGATTTACTGATGACAATGGATTGTCTGTATTTACAGCAACAGTTGAAACTGCAGCAAATACTGCTCATGTAGTTGTATCAAAAGAAGGCTTCTATAATGTAGAATGTGCAATTGATGGAATAGGGAAGCTCATTGAATTTGGTAAAAACATAGCGATGAAACCTGTTGAAGAGGCTGTTGTGGTTGATACAGATGGTGATGGAGTGTCAGACAATGATGATGAGTTCCCAAATGATCCTACTGCGGCAAAAAGTGTAGAAGGAGTTTATACTCTTGCCTTTGAGGATCTGTATCCAGCGGCAGGTGATGCAGATGTAAATGACCTTGTTGTAAGGCTTACTATAAAAGAGATTATAGATAGTCAGAATAAGGTGAGAAGAATAGATCTTAAGACTAAGCTCCTTGCCTCAGGTGCAGGCTACACTAATCAGTTCTGGATCAATATATATGAGCTTGATTCAAATGGCGCAATTGTGAAAACCTATAAACGTGAGCTCATTCATAATCCAAAGGCTAATACTCCATATACACTTGGTTCTATATGTAATACAAAGAACTCAGAAACCTATAGAAATTGTGAGGAGTTGATTCAGGAGTCAATTGTATTTGAAGGAGGCATTGACAGAAAGAGCCTATCTCCTATGCCTTATGATCCATATATTGTATGCAACGGTGTTGCTGGCAAGGAATCTCATCTTCCTTTTGTAAAGACAATCTTCACAGGACAAGTTAAGGATTCAAATGGATTTCCATGGGCAATACTTGTTCCATATAACTGGCTATGGCCATGTTATGGATCAAGTATATATAGTGCTTATCCATCATTTAGTGGTTGGTGCGCAAGTGATGGAGCTAATTACTCTGATTGGTATTTGACTCCTAATATGAGCTACGTTTATAGAAATAGAACAGATTTGTAAAAAAAATAAGAAACTAAAGAAAAAAAAGCCTGCTTTAAGCGGGCTTTTTTTGTGTGCCTCTGGCATGGCCGCACACTTGTCTGTGCGGTTGTGAGCCCTTGATTGTCTTTCTGTCTAACAACTCAGTCCGCTAAGGCGGGGAGTGCCAACTGTAATCAGGTGAAGAAAGCAGTCAACCACAGAGGTGAGTCTTTGAACAGGAAGAAAGGGTGAAGCCCCGAATGATAGTGACGATACCTGAGTCTGAATGCGTCAAAGAGAGAGGATTGTGAGTGAAATAATCACTCAGCTCTACTCGATTCCTCTGCAAAAAGAGAAAGAACATATCTAGCTAATTTAGATGGTTCTATCCCAATTGGATCAATTGCCTCAAGAAGTCCTGTGCTTAAAAGTATTATCTGAGTAATTCTTGCAAGGAACTGTAGATCAAATTCACTTTTGTCTATTTTTGGCAGGTCTGTCTTTGCCTGTTCTATTACTTTTTTATAGATTTCAAGGTGCTTTCTAAAAAAAGCACTAATGGGTTTCATCATCTCTGGCTTCTCAAGGCCATAGAGTATCAGGTTTATAAATACTTTGATATTTTTTTGATTGAGGACAAAGTTCTCAATGTTAAATAGTGTAGAAAGCAAAGCTCTATCCCCACCTTCTGCATAGGAGTTCACCATATTCATGTGTTCTTCTTCTATGCCAGTAAAGAAATCTTCCAGAAGCCCAAGGAATAAGGATTCCTTTGTTGGAAAGTAATAGCGCAGTCCGCCTTTTGATATTCCTGCCTCATCTGCAACATCCTGCATTGAGATATAAGAGTAGGAGTATTTGTCCAGCAACTGCTTAAGTGAGTTGAGTATATGTTTTCTTTTTATGGAGGTGTCCATTGTTTTTCTCCAATAGGTACTTGTTGTAAATGACATTTTGTTTTTGATGAGTAAGTAAAATCAAGCAATTAATGATATTTTTGTTTTCAGTATTACTTAACTTTTTTTAAAATAACAATACTCTATTATCCACGCTGCAGAAGGCGGCGTGGATAATATTTTCTTGAGTTCACACTAAAAATTATATTTAGGAATAATTACTCTTTTGTTTTTGAATTTATAACTCTTTTTTAGTAATAATACCTAAAAATCCTTTTTAGTGGAAATTAACAAAGCATTTTTTCTTTGAAGAAAAATAATAATTGAAAAAATTTTATATATATTTAAAAATTGTCAAAAATATTTATATATTGTTTTTTAAGTGTTAATTTTTTAAAAACTAAAAAAGAGAGTCCTCTATGAATGTAAATATAAAAGAAACAGAAAGTGTTGTCATCCTTGAATTTGAAGGAGAATCTGATCCCTCTTTTATTAAAAAATTTTCTGAAGTCTCTGAAGAGGTCAATAAAAAAAACAAAGATGTAGAGGTTGACCTCTCCAATGCAACTTATCTTGATTCTTCCACTATAGGTATTTTGATAAAAATTCACAAAAATCAAAAGCAAAAGAATTTGGCATTTACAATCACAAGCGCCTCAGAAAGAGTTATGTCTTTGCTCAAGCTCTGCTCACTCTCAGAAGCCTTGCAGTAATTTTATAAAAAATAATAATTATTCCTAAGAATACTTCTTAGCATATTGTAAGAAAACTTTATACCCGTTGCTTAGCGCTGGGGTATAAAGCATTTACTGGATAAAAAAGTTAAGAAATAAATACTTAAAAAATTACTTATTCTCTTGTAAAAATTTTTTTTATTTGTATATTATATATTAATATCAAGGTCCTTTCTATATCAAGGGAGATTTAAGTAAGAGGGGATATTTAGAACTGCATTATTTATTTTTTTATGAGTACAGTTTCAGAATTTTATTTTTTGGGAGTAATTATTTATGAATAATAACATTTTTTTACGGTTTAAGGGCTTTCTTGATTCCAGTATAAGATTTAAGCTGATGGTAAGCACTTCTTTAGTAGTATTTATCATTTACATAATTAGCAGCCTTCTGGTTAATTACAGAGCAAGTGATATAATAATAAAGAATCTTAACCTCATTATGCAGAGCCACGCAGAAAAGACTGCTAAAGATATATACTCCAGTCTTAAAGATGGGATTGCCATAGTAGAAAACCTTAGTGTAAATCCTGTAGTAATAAGCTATATGACAAAGACAACTACAAAGGATTCCATAAGAAAAGTTCCAGAATATTCTACTGTTATAAAAACATTCAAGAATTTGAAAGAATCAAAGGCTAATATAAGCTCTGTATATGTTGGTGTTGATAAGCCTTCTTATGTTGTGGATGAAGGGGAGTGGGTAAATCCTCCAGATTATGTAATGCAGGAGAGGGGTTGGTATAAAGAAACAAAAAATCGTAAGGCTCTTTTTGTATCTACACCTTATCAGGATTTAATTACAGGGAAAATGGTTGTTACAATTGCAACTCCAGTTAAGGGTTTGAATGGAGAGTTTTTGGGTGTTGCTGGTGTAGATATTGCTATAGATGAAATATCAGAGCTTATGAAGAATTTTAAATTCCTTGACACAGGGTATGCCATACTTCTGGACAGGGATAGCCTTGTGCTATATCATCCCGATAGTGAGAGAATTTTAAAGACGAAATTTATTGATGAACCTGTGGTCAGCCATATTGCAAAGAGAATGATAAGTGGTGAAAGGGGTAGTGAGTATTATACCTTTAAAGGTCTTGATAAATATATAAGCTTTGCACCTGTGCCTGTGAGTGGATGGTCAGTTGGGGTAATTGTTCCTGCATCTGAGGTGGAGTCAGAATTAACCACATTTAAAGTAATTTTTATTATTATACTTATTGCCTTTGTTATTGCAATTGTTCTGTCATTGGATCTCTTGCTAAAGAAATTACTTAGAACTATACCAGAGATTTTAGCGGCCTTTGAAAGGGCCTCTAAAGGGGATCTCTCGTCAGAGATTAAAGTTCAAAGCGGTGATGAAATAGGCCGCCTGGCAGAGGGTTTTAATAATATGATTAAAAAGCAGAGGGAAATTCTTGAAAGAGTTCTCTTTGCCTCAGATAAAGTTAAAGAGACAGCTGGCAAGATTGCAGAGGGTAATCAAGATCTTTCCCGCAGAACTCAAACGCAGGCTGCATCCATTGAGGAGGTTGCCTCAACAATAGAGGAGATAAACGCCTCTATCAGTCAGACATCAAATAATTCAGAAAGGGCAACTGGAGTTTCCCGTAAAACTCTTGACGCAGTGAAAGAAGGTGAGAGGGTAATAGAAGAGACAATAAAATCCATGAAAGAGATAACAGAAAGCAGTAAAAAGATTGCAGAAATTATTAAGGTTGTGAATGATATAACATTTCAGACAAACCTCCTTGCACTTAACGCTGCTGTAGAGGCCGCAAGAGCTGGCGAGGAGGGCAGGGGCTTTGCTGTTGTTGCAGGAGAGGTGAGGAATTTAGCTGGGAGAACTGCTGAATCCTCAAAGCAGATAGAGGTTCTTATCAAGGAAAGCATTTCCCTTGTGGAGAAGGGCAACGACCTTGCAATGCGTTCTGGTGAGATGTTAAAGGAAATAGTTGAAAATACCGGTATAAACTCAGATGTTATAGAGGAGATTTCTGCATCTCTCAGAGAACAGGCCTCTGCAATTGAGCAGATACAGGTTGCAGTTAATCAGATGAGTCAGGTTACTCAGCAAAACTCAATTATGGTTGACGATATGGTTTCTGCCAGTGAGCTATTAAGCTCAGAGGCCGACTCTCTTGCAGAAATAGTCTCAGTATTTAAAATTAAATAGGAGATAATATGGAAATATTCAAGCCTGAGGTAATATTGCTTGCAATAACACCTAATGCGGAAAAGCTAATAGAAGAAGCTGGAAGAACTTGCTATCTTTCTCTTTCTAAGATAACTGATGATAGTGAGAAGAATTTTATACGCAGTGCCATCAAAAGAGGTCACCATTCAATACTGGAACATGCCACTGCTACTTTTAGAATATTAGGTGCATCACGTGCTTTTACTCATCAGCTTGTCCGCCACAGGCTTGCCAGTTTTTCTCAACAGTCTCAGCGTTATGTAGATGAGTCGGAATTTAACTACATAGTCCCCCCAGATATTGCAGCCAACCCTGATGCCCTTAGGGTCTATAGAGATTTTATTGAGCATGCAAGGCAGACCTATGGTAAATTTAGAGAGCTTGGCATAAAGAAAGAGGATGCAAGATTTATTTTGCCCAATGCTTTAGAGAGTCAGATTGTATTTTCTGCAAATTTCAGAGAATTTAGAACTGTCTTTAACCTGCGCCTTGAAAAGGCTGCTCAGTGGGAAATCAGAAGGGTTTGTCTGGAGATGCTTAAAATCTTGCAGCAACATGCTCCTTCTGTTTTTGGTGATTACATAATAAATGAAGAGGAATGCACTGCAAGGTCTAATCTCATCTAATTTTTAGGGCATGGCCTGTAGTTTTATTTCTGAGTCTTTTTCATAGTGAAATTTTTTTGAGAGCCTATACTCTTTTTCAAAAGAGGTAATATATTTTTTTTCTTTGTGATCTCTGTGTTTTATAGTAACAATATCTGAGTCTTTTTTGAAGATGATAACCCTTGATTCAATATTTGAAAATAAATCCTCTCTTATTGCACCATTATCAATAAATATTGTTCCACCTAAATCTTCGTTTTTGTAGTCGGTAAAGGGAAGATATCCTGGTATATGGGAATGTCCACTAATCCATATATCCACTTTATATTTTTTTAGGACGGATTCAAATCTCTCGGAATTTTTTATAAATTGACGTTCAATGTTTGCCCTTGATTGCAATAAGCCGCTGTTTTTGAGACTTCCATGAGTTACAGTTATGATTATTTTGTCTTGGTTTTCAATAACATTTTGTTCCCACCATTGGAAAACATTATCTGGTATTTCTGTCATTCTACCTGAGGCAGAGTTTGAGATGAATAGCAAAAGAATATTTCCTGCTGTCACAGAATAGTGTAGCTTTGGGTTTACAAGTCTTGTGTATGTTTCAATATCTCGCCATTCGTGGTTCCCTGCTATTTCAAACCAGTTGAGGCAGTTGACTTTTTTCCTCAATTCAAGATATTCTCTATAGAGGTGCTCAGATCTACTCTTTTCAACAATATCACCTGCTGTGATTGATATATCAATTCTCTCTAATTGAGACATGTCATCAACTGCAATTTTAAAATCCCTGAGTGTTTTGTTATCTTTAGGCTGGATATCTGAGTGGCTCCAGATTATAAAATCAACCTCTGTAGAGAGGCTTTGGCCTGCTGTGCTACATGAAAGGAGAAGGGTAGATAGTGCAATAAAAAAAAGGAATCTCTTTTTCATTGTTATATATAAATAAATCCCTTCTTAAGGGATTTATTTCAGGGCAATATTCATCTCCAGTTGGCCCATGGGGCTATAGAGAGTGATCCCAAGTGTTGTCTGCTTGATCATTGTTATTTTAAAATCTTTACCTTCAACAACAGTTGGTGTTGTCATATCTATTGTCTTGCCAGTGGATGCAAAAAGATTCATTGCATTTCCTGTAATCATATTGGCAAGCTCACCTATAATATCCTTGTATTCATGTTGAATTTGTTCTGGTGATAGCCCAGGGACAAGAACTTGAGCAATCTTTTCTACCATGGGAAAGCTCATGCTGTAGACCACCTCTCCTGTCACTCCCCCTGTTATGCCTATTATGATGGCTATATCCATGGAAGGTATTGGATTTTCTTTGATAACCAGTTTACCTCTGCGAAGATCTACATTGAGAATGGATTTAAAAACCACACTGGCTGCTTCAAGAAATGGATTGATATATTCAGCATTTATACTCATCGCAGAGACTCCTCTTATAAAAGTTCTTGTATATTATAATTATACAAAATATGTTGTGTTGAATCAATCAGTTTTTAATTTTTTTACGATTTTTCCTTTTTCACTAATGTCTTTCATCAAATTGCGTCTATAGGACATTATACTTTCGGATCTTATCATATTTTTTATCTTTTCAATTTCTTCTTTTTCCTGTGAAATTTGTCCCAGCTTTTTCATTTTTGGCGTAAAGACATATATCCCATTTGCAGCGTTTATTGCATGGGATGCGGAATTTTCCTTAAGGCCAAGCAGTTCAGAGGCAAATATTTGAGAATTTGTAATAGCATAAATCTCCTTAGGTTCTTTTTCATCTGTCTTGACAGTGTCTCCAATTTTAAATTGAGAAGAGTTCTTAGGGCTTACATTTAAAATTGATAGAGCCGCAGAGAAAGATCCTCCAGAGGAGGCTATGTTGTTTAGCTTTTCCTCAATTCCTCGTTTTATTTTTTCAAGCTTTTTAGCTTCAATTTCGTTTTTAATCTTTTCCCTGTCTGTCTTTGGATCACTAATTTTTACTTTATTGGTTGAGATTTCATTGTCAATTTCAGCATCTGTTGCAGTTACTTCTGCTTTATGTCTGTTTTTTAACTCTTCATCGGATAAAAATGCGTAGGTAATTTGAATTTGTGAGTTTTCAATTAACTGCCGTGTTTTTATTTCTTCCTGGAGGGCTGAAGTCCCACTTGCTATTAAAAACATCAGATCAGAAATTGCAAGCTCTCGTCTCAGTATCTTGTCGTATTCATCAATGCTGAGTCTAAAGTTTTTTAGTAATATTTGAAAATAATCAGGATCGAATTTTCCTGTTGCAGGATTTTTGAATTCTTGAGAATTTTTTATAACCCTTGCAATCCTCTCCTCAGATGCTGTAAGGCCATTGTCGTAGGCCTTTTCTTGCAGGAGTAGTTCCAGGATCAGATTATCCAGTATAAAGCTTTCCATCTTCTGATTTTTAAATTGAGAAAATTTCATGTCTCTGTATCTCAAAAAATCAAGGGCATGAACATTTTTGCCATTGACAGTTGCTACAACTGTTCTATCTGCCATGCCACAGCTTGTCATATCTGGCATACCAAAAGAAAAAACGATTATTGCTACAAAAAATGCCAGAATAAAATATCCTGTATATTGAACTAATTTGTTCCTTGCTTCTCCCATTTTTAACCTTCTAAATAGTGATTTAGTCTATTTTTTGTTTTTAGCAGGTTTTTCTGCTTCATCAACCAATAAAATTGGTATGCCCTCTTTTACTGGGTATCTAAGTCCACATTCAGTGCAGATTAGCTTTTGATTTCTTGCGTCGTATTCCAGATCTCCTTTGCATGAGGGACATGCAAGTATATCCAGTAATTTGGTATCAATCATATTTACTACTCCGGAAAAATAGCTCCCTAAAGCCTATTAAAAGGACTGCCCAGTAGTCAATCAAAATAATTTTGTAATTTTTAAAAACTCTTAAAAAATTTTCAGTAATCATCCCTAAATATAATTTTTAGTGTAATATCAAGAAAATATTATCCCCGGTGCAGAAGACGGCTGGGATAATAGATTATTTTTATTTTAAAAGAAGTTAAGGGTTAAATAATGAAAAATTTTTGCAATATTTGCAAATATTTTCGTTTTATATAAAATTGGACCTTATTTGTTAAGTTTTGAGTTATTTTAATTTTTCTTGAAATTTCGCTGCTTTCTTTGGATTTTGCATTTATATTTTATATTTTATGGAGAGTTTATGGCTAAAGTAGGTATTGTTCTTTTAAGTGGAGGATTGGATTCTGCAACAGTTGCAGCAATAGCCAGGAATGAAGGCTATGATTTGCATGCTATGACTTTTTTGTACTCCCAGAGGCATAAGATAGAAGTCCTTTTTGCAGAGAGGCTTGTGCAGCATTTTGGCATAAAAAAACATATAAAGATTGAAATACCATCAGAGATTTTTCAAACAGCTCTTGTTGAGGGTAGCAATATCTCTGTCCCAAAAAATAGAGATATTGATGAAACCTCAATTCCTGAGACCTATGTCCCTGGGAGGAACATTCTTTTTTTATCCTATGCTCTTGCCTATGGAGAATCTGTTGGAGCAGATGCTATTTTTATAGGAGCAAATGCAGTGGATTATAGCGGCTACCCTGATTGCAGACCTGATTTTTTTGAAGCCTTCAAGAAGATGGCTGACAAGGGAACAAAGGCAGGAGTGGAGGGAAGAGGGATAAATATATTTGCACCATTGATGTATCTCAAAAAGCATGAAATAATAAAACTTGGTATATCCTTAGGTGTGGATTATTCCCTAACTCATAGCTGTTATGATCCCTTTGAAGATGGTTCATCCTGTGGGAACTGTGATAGCTGCATTTTAAGAAAAAGAGGATTTGCAGAGGCTGGGGTTGCAGATCCAACAAAATATAGAGAACAGTAATGCTAAATTTATTGCTGGATTTTTTCTTCCCCTGTTACTGCATTTCCTGTGGGGTTCCTATTTCATCGCGAAGCAATTATCTTTGCATAAATTGCAGGAGCACTCTGCCTTTTGCAACTAATAACTGTGAGAGATGCGGTTCAGTTCTGCACGATGGTCTATGCCTGTTTTGTAACAATAGGGAGGTTTATATATCGAAACATATTTCAATTTTTGAATACAGGGGAACTGCCAAGGCTGCACTCCATGGCCTCAAATTTAAGGGGCTTAAAAATATTGCCATGATTTTTCCTGATTATATTGTTTCTGCAATTGACAGTATGAATGAGCAAATAGACATTGTGACATACGTGCCAATGTCATGGAAGAAGTTAAGAGCCCGCGGTTACAATCACTGTGAACTTATTGCAAAACGTGTTGCCTCTAAAAGAGGTTTTTGTTTTAAGAAAACTCTTGAAGAAAATAAAGGCTATATTGCTCAGAGAGAATTCGGTTATAAGGAGAGATTTATAAATGTAATTGACAGATATAGGGTAATCAGCAAGAGTAATCTCTTTGGGAAGTCAGTGCTCATTATAGATGATGTTTTTACAACGGGAGCAACTGTTAATGAATGCGCACGTAAACTTCTTGAGGCTGGAGCTGCAAAAGTTTTTTCTGTAACAATAGCTCGCGCCGACATAAAAAAGCTTGAAAATATCTGAAAATCATTTATACTTTATTTGTTAATTAAAATTGACTTTGTAATATCTTAATCTGTGGGGTTTTAGATGGAGAGGATATCTGGCGATAACTATGAGATTATTGTTTTAGAGGGAAGAGTTGATCAAGATGAGTCTGAGGAGCTTGAAGCTATGCTCAATGATTGCCTTGATGAAGGGAAATATAATATATGTATTGATATGATCGATGTTAAACATATATGCAGCTCTGCTCTCGGAGTTCTTGTGGCAATTAAAAGGAAGATAAAGAATAATCAGGGGGATATTAAGCTTATAATAAGCAATGATAATCTTCTTAAACTTTTTCAAACTACAATGCTTGATAAGGTCTTTGAGATTTACGAATCCAGACGGGAATGTCTTGCAACATTTGATTGATTATGGCAGATAAACTTAAAGAAATACTTTCTCCTGTTTCTGAAGAACTGGCAAAAGTTGACATAAACATAAAAAAGAATTTAGAAACAGGTGTTCCTTTTATTGATAAGAGTGCCTTGCATCTTTTTGCAAAGGGTGGCAAAAAGATAAGAGCCTCTCTTGTTATTCTCTCTGCTGCTATGGGTGGTGAGGTTACAGAGAGGGTTATAGAGCTTGCTGCTGCTGTTGAGATTATTCATGCGGCATCCCTTGTCCATGATGATATAATAGATAAATCCTTTTTGCGAAGAGGTGATCTCTCTGTCCCAAGCAAGTTTGGCGATAAGGTTGCTGTTTTAGCAGGGGATTACATGTATTTAACTGCTGTGGGTATTGCCGTTGACAACAGCAATAAAAAAATCCTGAAGTCTTTATCTAAGGCTACAAGGGAAATGGTGCAGGGTGAACTCTATCAGCTTGAGTATTCAAATATTGATAAAATAACGCAAGAACACTATTACAATATAATAAACCGCAAAACAGCTCAGCTTATGGCAGCAAGCGCTTTTATTGGTGGAGCAGAAGTTGGTTTTGATGATAACAGGTGTAATGCTCTCTATTCCATGGGGCTTGATTTAGGATATGCGTTTCAGATTGTTGATGATACACTGGATTTCAGTGAAAGCAGTGAGGTAACAGGTAAGGATATAGGTAATGATTTTAAAGATGGGAAGATAACTCTCCCCTTTATTTATATCCTAAATAGCGGTGATGAGGCAGATCGCAGCAAGGTTATGGATTTTTACCGCTCACCAGATGATGCAGATTTTGCTGAAATAAAAGATCTTATACATAGAAGTGGTGCCTTTGATTTTTCTCTTGCCAAAGCAAGGGAATTTGCACAGAGATCTAAAGATTGGCTTGATATATTTGAGAGCTCAATTTATAAAGATATTATTATAGAAATTATTAATTTTGTTGTTGAAAGAAATTACTGAATGTGATTGTTAACCTTAATATATTTTTATAAGGAGGATCTATGATTACAAAAGAACAGGAAGAACTCCTTAAGTTTTATAATGCTGGTCTTATTGCCTATAAGCAGCGACGATGGGATGAGGCTATAAAGTCTTTTGAGGAGGCTTTAAAAATAGTTCCTGGTGATGGTCCTTCTGAAATATATCTTGAGCGTGCAAAAAAATTTAAAGAAAATCCACCATCTGATGATTGGGATGGTGTATATGTTATGACTACTAAATAAAAGTGTATGGGTAAATTTAATGACAAAGAAGATTATTCAGGTAAATAAAAATCCTGTTTACGAAATAGGAATGATTTCTACGGTATTTAATAAGAATACCGAATTTTATGGCGATCTCTCTTTTAAAAAATCTCTTCAGATCAATGGTAAGTTTGAGGGAGAGATTACCTCTGGCAATTTTCTGGTAATAGGTGAAGAGGCTTTTGTTAAAGCAAATATTAAGGCAGACATAGTAATAATAAAAGGAACTGTTCATGGCAATGTAGAAGCCATAAGCAGGCTTGAGATTCACACTGGTGGAAAACTCTATGGCAACATAAGAACTAAAAAACTCATGATCTCCGATGGAGTTGTTTTTGAGGGCAAGTGTGAAATGATCAAGCCCTCTGAAAAAAAGCCTAAAAAGACAGAGGAACAGGGAGAAGAAAAAACTGCTTGAATTAGCTCAGAATCATTCTTATTGATACATACAAAAGAACAAAGCCAAACATCTTTTTTAAGATGAGTGGATCGATTTTCAGTGCAATTTTGCTTCCCAGCCATGCGCCTCCTACAAAGAAAAGTGCAATTATTATTGCAGTTTTGAGATCCGCTTTGCCTGCTTTGTAATACTCAAAAGCAGCGAGTATACCAATGGGAGGGATCATGGCTATGAGTGTTGTGCCCTGTGCTGTCTGTTGTTCAAAGCCCATGATGAAGACCAGTGCAGGTATCATCAATATTGCGCCACCTATGCCAAGAAGTCCACTGGCAATTCCACCAACCAGTCCTATGATAGCTATAATTATATTATTCATAATCTTTACCTTAAGATATTTTTTTTATTTTTATTTTAACATCTTATTTTTGCAATAAAAAAAAGATTTGCATCTTTTATTTTAATTTGAATGAATGAGACCATCTTGTTTTGATTTTTTATTTTGCCGGGGGGATTTATGGAGGATATTATAGCTCTTGAATTTAAAGATAGAATTGCCTTTTTGACTCTTTGCGATCCAAAGGGCCTTAATCTTGAGAATCTTGAAATGGTAAAGGTCCTTGCAGAAAAACAGGAGGAGATAGATCGCAATAAAGAGATCCGTGCTGTTGTTGTTCAGTCTTCAGTTAAAAATTTTTCGGCAGGTGCGGCACTTACGTTTTTGCAAGATGTTAATAGTCGTTTTATTAAAGATAATCTGAATTTTTTGCAAAGGGCTTTTTCCAGATTTCAGGAGTTGCCTATTCCTGTTATCTGTGCAATCAACGGAATCTGTTATGGTGGAGGCCTTGAGCTTGCCTTAAGCTGTGATATAAGAATTGCTTCAAGGGATGCAAAGTTTTCCATGCCAGAGGTTCGTTTTGGTTTTACTGCAGATCAGACTGGAACAACAAGGCTTGCAAAGTTGCTTGGTATTGGAAATGCAAAGAAGATGATCTTATTATGTGAGGAGATAGATGCTGAGGAGGCATACAGAATTGGGCTTGTGGAGTATCTGGTGGAAAAGGAGGAGCTTCATAGCTTTGCAGAAAAACTGGCCAAAAGAGTTGCCTCTTTCCCTCCTTCAGGTGTGAGGTTTGGCAAGATAGGAGTCAATGTTGCTGCTGAAGGAAATACCTATGCAAGTCTTATGTTTGAACAGGCTCAGTCAATTTATTGCTTTGGCACAGAGGATAAAGAGGAGGCGGTTAAATCCTTTATGGAAAAGCGTAAAGGTGTCTTTAATGATAAATGATTATGTGTTGGGCAGAATGCTCTGCCCAATAATATTTAGTTTTCTGCAATAATCATCTCTGCAACTTTTTTGCCAGATAAAAGCATTCCTCCAAAAATTGGTCCCATCCTTGGTCCACCGAATGTAGCATTTGCAGACATTCCTGCAACATAAACATTGTTGAAGACCTCTTTTGTATTACTGAGGGTGAGTCTTTCTGCCTTTTCTGCCCACATTGATCTCTCCCCAAGAATGGAACCTGTTTCTGTAAATAGCTTTACTCCACTTTTTCTGCATATAACCTTAAGAACCTCAGTATCGTGGCCTGTGGCATCAACTATGAATTTTGCAGATATTGTGAGTGGATCAACGTGCAGACCTGCCATTTCAACAGGGGTCCAGTTTATTACAAGGCCACATATCGTGTTGTCCCTTATAACGACATCTTCAACTGTCATGCAGTTAAAGATTTTTGCTCCGGCTCTGCATGCGGCAGAACATAAGGTAGTAACTGATTCTACAGCATCTGCCGTATAGTAGCCAGGTTGATACAGAGATGTCCTCACTCCATATTCATCGAGAATTGCTTTGCCCTCTTCCTGAACAACTATTTCATTGAAGAGCATTCCTCCGCCCCACATGCCTCCACCAATGGATAGTTTTTTTTCAAATAGAGCAACTTTTTTCCCGCTCAAGGCAAGTCTGTGTGCAGCAACAAGACCCGCTGGGCCGCCTCCCACAACTGCAACATCAAGCTCTGTGGAGTCTGAAAGCTTTTTCATAAAGGTCTCCACTATGGCTCTGGTGATAACTGTTTCTTGTAGTTCCATAAAATTCTCCCTGAAATTATATTAAAATCAGGGGATGCTTTAAAATTAGAAGGCCAATCTCTCCCTTCGCAGGCATTACCCTGTTCAGGTTCAAAGGGTCTAATCTCAGCCTTTTTAAGGCACCCCTGGATTTTGCTATTGGCGAGTTGTTTAAATTATATTAAAATTTTAATCTCTAGTAAAAATATCCCTTGTAAATACCTTATCCCTCACATCCTCTAAGTCGGGATGAAAGCGGTTTGCTACAATAATATCAGATAGCTTTTTAAACTCTTCAAGGGAATCAATTCTTTTTGAACCAAAAAAATGTTCTTCTTTAAGTGAGGGCTCATATACGATACATTCAATTCCCTTTGCCTTAATTCTTTTCATTACCCCCTGAATGGATGAAGCTCTGAAGTTGTCTGAGCCTTCTTTCATTACAAGTCTGTAGATTCCAACTCTCTTTGGTTTTTTGGCAATGATAGCATCTGCAATAACATCCTTGCGAGTTCTATTGGAGTCCACTATGGCCTGAATGATATTATTCGGAACATGCTCGTAATTGGCTCTAAGCTGTTTTGTATCCTTGGGCAGGCAATATCCTCCAAAGCCAAAGGATGGGTTGTTGTAATGCATTCCTATTCTCGGGTCAAGACCAACTCCTTCAATGATTTGCTTTGTGTCCAGATTATATTGCATTGCATAGGAATCCAGCTCGTTAAAGTATGCTACGCGCAGTGCAAGATAAGAATTTGCAAAAAGCTTAATGGCCTCTGCCTCTGTTGGAGCAGTAAAAAGCACAGGGGTATTTTCATCCAGTGATCCTTCTTTTAGGAGCTGAGCTATTATCTCTGCCTCTTTTGATTTTTCTCCAACAATGATACGTGATGGATGGAGGTTGTCGTAAAGAGCTTTACCTTCCCGCAAAAATTCTGGTGAGAAGATAATTTTCATGCCAGGGTATGATTTCTTTATTTTCTCTGTATATCCCACTGGCACAGTGGATTTGATGCAAACTATTGCATCTCTGTTTATTCTGTATATGTCATCAAATATACGCTCAATAGCTGATGTGTCAAAATGGTTTGTTTCTGTATTGTAATCAGTTGGCCCTGCAACAAAAATAACCTCTGCATTTTTATAAGCCTCTTCTGGAGAGGTAGTGGCTCTTAGGTTTAAGTTTTTATTTGCAAGAAAGTAAGAAATTTCATCATCATGTATAGGCGATATTTTTTTGTTTATTAAATCTACTTTTTCCTGAATAATGTCCAGTGCAATAACCTCATGTCTCTGAGAAATTAAAACTGCTATGGATAAACCAACATATCCTGTCCCTGCAACTGTAACTTTCATGTTAACCTCTATATTTTAAATTATAGGATACAGAAAGCAGCATTGGCACTTCAGGTCAAGATAATTTTTTTATCTTTTTTGTGCCGTTTTTGTAGAATAAAAAAATTTTTTAGAAAAATTTTAAAATTTGCTTGCAAAAAAAGGGGTAGTGTTAGATATAAGACTCACTGAGTCTTTGGTGAGCGAGCGTGGTGGAACTGGCAGACACGCTAGACTTAGGATCTAGTACCGTAAGGTGTGGGGGTTCGACTCCCTTCGCTCGCACAAGAGGAATAATATGCGGGAATAACTCAGTGGTAGAGTGCAACCTTGCCAAGGTTGACGTCGCGGGTTCGAATCCCGTTTCCCGCTCAGGTAAAGGGGCAACAAGAGTTGCTCCTTTTTTTATTATTAGCTTATTTAGCTCCATGTGTTTTAAGAATTTTTTCTGCCTCACCAAGGGCTTTTTGCAAAACAGAGACTCCTTCCTCATCTCGGCTATTGACATCTGCACCTGTTGATATGAGAAATTGTATAATCTCTAAATCTCTCATGCCTGATTGAGATTGGCCTCCAAGCTTTTGAATTGCAATTTTACCTGAGTATGAGTTCACTGCATACATTAGTGGAGTTTCGCCTTTGGCATCTTTTGCATTGATCGAGGCTTTTTGTGATATAAGGTATTTTACCATGTCTAAGTTTTCTCTATAAATTGCAGCCATGAGAGGTGTAACCCCACTGTATGTTTTTATATTAACATCTGCTCCACTGGCAATGAGGAACTTTACCATCTCAAGGTCTCCAGTATATGCAGCATTATATAGGGCTGACTCTCCTTTGTTATAGGCTCTTGCATTTATGTTGGTCTTCTCATTTATTATGGATTTTACTGCTGATATGTTCCCCTCTGTTGCTGCAGAAATGAGTTGTTCTTCTTTTTCCCTTTTTGATTTTTCAATAGAGCATTTATTTTTTAAATTTTGAAATGTTTTTTTTGCATCATCTATTACTGGATTTTTTTGTTTTTCAAAAATTTCTATGGATTTTTCTAAGTAGGATGCAGCAATGCATGGATCTCCAAAGCCATCACTGTAGACTATAGATAGATACCATTTTTTTAGAGCTTCATTATTATAAAGCCTTAAATTTGGGAGTGGACATTTGAATATTTATAAATTTAAAAAATTGTTAAAGATTTTATGAGAAATTCCGATATTAATATAAATTCGAAAGAATTTTCATTTTACACTCCAACGGTCTTCCTTGGAAATTAAGGCAGTCAGAGGTAAGACCTTTTGCAACAAACGGGATAGAGATATCCCGTTTTTTTTATACTTCTGGTCTATAAATTATTACATTCTTATTGTTTCTGTGAGTTCATATAGAGTTTCAATATATTCTTGAGCTGGCTTGTTCCAGTGATATACAGATTTTTCTGCATTCTCTCTTATTTTAAAGAATGTAGAATCATCTGACCTATGGAAGAACTCAGCTGCCCTTGACATCGCATCATAAAAAGCCCAGGGAGTGAAGTCTGTAAAGAGAAATCCACATCCCTCAATATTATCTCCAGAAACAACCACTGGTTTTATTGTGTCCCTGAGACCGCCAGTTGCTCTTGCTATAACAGGAGCGCCTGCTGCCATTGCCTCAAGCTGAGATATGCCACCTGGCTCATGGAGAGAAGGCATTAGAAAATAATCGCAGCTTAGCAGAGGAACTGCAACATCCTGGAAGCCAAAGGAAACAGAGACTCTATCTGGATAGTATTGACTCAATAGGTAAAGTCCATGGGCTATTGCCTCACCTCTGTTGTCCCCTGCAGCAATACCTCCACCTGCAATGAGCTGAAATCCTAAGTTTTTAAATATTCCCTCTGAGGCCTCAAGTAAAAGCTGAAATCCCTTTTGCTCAGAAATTCTGTGAATCATTACAGCAAGTATCAAGTCTGGATCAACTTTTATTCCTCTTTCCACTTGCAATAAAAGCTTTCGCAGCATTCTTGTAACAACCTTTCTTCTAAGGGGATCTGCAATTCTCTCTATATAATCTTTTCCGTGGAGAATCTCTGGATATCTGGAATTTATTTTTTCTTTTAAAACTGTATCCTCATCAATGATTGTCAGTAATCTGTTGTAGAATTTATTTATAAATCCAGATCTCTCAAGAGATTCTTCAATCTTTTGGCGGAAGTCTCTGACAATTGCATTGCTTATTCCTTTAACATTGTAAAGAATATGTTCAAGGCCATCGCATGCAATTTCGATCTGCTTTGCATAAGATGGACTTACTGTAATACTCTGACGGGCAAATCGTATTCCTGCAGCCATGCAGTTCAGTTTATCACCATGGACTGGATCGCAAAAATCCCCAGCTCTCCAGGAGGGAAGATTGAATAGGTTAAATAGATCAAAGCCATTCTCATATCTGTAGTAGGAGTCAAAGTATTGCCACCCACCATTGTGTATAATGTGAACAAAGGTGCATTCCCTAAAGATTGGATTATTGTCATAGTAGGAGTCACAACGTATAATACCATTGAATATACCAGCAAAGGCATCATTTGTAACTGTATACCTTGGTTTGAGATCAAAGGTCAGTATTACCTCAGCGCATGCTCTTGCAAAGGCAATTCTTTTTCTTAGCTTCTCTTCTGCTGTGATTCCCCAATAAAGGCCATTAAAGAATTCATAGTGATCAAGGAGATAGTATTTTATTCCATCAACAATTCCACTGTGAACTCCAACCTCATATTCAGCATCCATGATTTTGAATTTTACATTTTTGCCTGTATATGTAATGTTATATTTTTTAATTGCCTCTTCCATTTTGTTTTTTTCTTTAAAATTGCCGTTTTGATACATGGGGGTGATTACAAAAACCTCCTCGCCAAGTTTGACTAATTCCCTCGGCAATTCATAAACTACATTGGCAAGTCCTCCGCTTTTTGAAAAGGGCTCAGCCTCTGCTGACATAAAAACAATGCTTCCTTTGCGATAATGCCATCTCAATTTTTGAGAAAGAGTTTTAAAGAAGTCACTGTCACTGGACATATTGTCAAGGTATTCCATGACTTCATTAAGGGAGAGCTCTTTGTGTTTATGGAGATAGAAAATAACTCTTTTGAGTCCAAGCTCAATCTGGTCTATTTTAAGTCTATCTGTCAGTAGATAATTTTTTATAAACTGAGAGAATTTTTCATAGGGTTTGCAATTTGCTACAATTTCGCTAAAGGCAAAATTGGAGTATATTTTCCCTGTATCGCTAAGGTAACAGAGTCGATTAAAGGAATCGCAGAAAAAGTCAGAGTACTTTTCTTTTATGGAAGTCCTTTCCAGTTTAAGGAGCTTTATTCTGTCTGTATAACTCACTGTGGAATTTATGCGAGAGACCTTGAGTTCCTTGCCTGTGAAGTATCCATAGGTTCCTGTAATGGCAGAGTAAAGTGGATCGGAGAGTATAAAGGCATCGTCATCTTTTATTGGCAGAGTAGGATTATCGAATTGGATTGAAACTCCCTGATTTGACTCGGAGAAGTTAAAAATACCAATCCAGACAAAATCATCTACAAATTTAAGCGCTGCAGCAACTTGAGTATTATTTGCCCATACAAGAGCTCCATGACCTTTTTGTGTGCTATGAAATTTATATAGCTCGTGATAGAATCTTTCAAGACTTCTATGGGAGGCATATTCAAATTGGTTCCAGTTGACATATATGTTGTCAAGGTAAACCTTCCAGCCTTCACCTTCAGCGCTACCTTCGTAGTCCATTATAATGTTGTTCATAAATGAAGTCAGAGCAACAGCAGCGCGCAAGCCTCTGTGGCCAAAGGTATTTAAAGCTCGTCTTTCGTCATGGTTGCCAAGTATACCAAGTAGCTCTGTCCCCTCTGGCATAACTGATGGGAAGTAGTTATCGTATATATGATATATCTCCCGAACGTCAGTGAGTCCATGGGTAATGTTTTCACATATTTTAAAGAGGGCTGAATTATAAGGCACAAGTCCTGTTCGTGTGAGATATTTTTCGTGTCCCCAGAAACACTCAGCAATGTTTATAAAAAAGCTTTTTCCTTTCTGGTGAAGCTTTCGCTCGATGTTTTGCATCAGGAAGTAGTGAATTGGAACTGCTATCTTTTCACGGCATTCGCAATCATAAAAGGATGTTGTAATAAAGTGACCATATTCTCTATCATTGACGATGATATTACCACAGAGCATTTCATAATCAGAACGTTTTTTGCTGTATACATAGGGGTAATTGTTTCTCTTCATCATGATAGGAAGAGCATGGGCTGAGTCAAATCTTATGCCATCAATGTCAAATTTATCTATTAGCTTATCAATTGAGTCAGATAGCCATTCCCATATTTCAAACATTCTGTAATTAAGGAGTTTTCCATCGTTCCATGAGCCATAGCGTCCATCAGTGGATGCCCTCTGCACAAGGTTGCCACTGCTATCATAAGTTAAGACGACATATTCATCAGGCAGTTCATCGCTTTTCCGATTTAGGTGTGGAACAATATCTACAATGACTTTAATGTCAAGGGAGTGTGCTTTTTTTATGAGTTTTTTAAGTTCCTCTTCTCCACCAAGGGAAGGTTCAATTTCTGTTAAACTCATAGGAGAAAATGGTGAAGGGGATGTTGCCTCAGGAGCCCAATCTTCTCTGTTGTTGCCGCGGCGTTGCACCCCAAGAAGATAAACAGCTGTAATGAAATAGCGAGATTTTAGGTCTTCCAAATGATGAGTAATGTCAGAAAGGTTTCCTAAGCGTATGACCTCACCGTGTTCGTTGTAGACAAGGCCTGGATGGCCGTCGTTGTCTGCCCAGTATATTCTTGTGTGGCCATGGATATCAACAAAGATCTCCAGTATAATCTCGCCACGGAGATCGGGCAAAACATTTACTCTGCCTGATGATCCATTTTCATTAACCCATAAAAAGGAATCGTCTTTTCTGAATATTACAGAGTAATCATAGTGCCCATATTCGTTGAAAGTATAGGCGGCAGTAAAATTGCCTGTTTCATCTTTTTCCAGAGGAATTTCATCAACATTGATTTTGCTTTCAGAGTTGAATTTTTCATTTCGGTTATTTTTATAGATTCTTAGATAATATAATCCATTCTCTTGAGGATCTGCAAGATGAAATTTGAATTTATATTGAGAGTTAATTCGGACATTTATAAATTTTGTTGCCAGAGGAGCATCGTATTCTTTTGGGGAGAATACTCTGTCAAGAATCATATTTGCTCTGTTTCTGATCTCATGTATGTCATGTCCAGAGGCAGCAACAAGAATCTTTATAATTTCGCGTAGAGATTTTTGGTCTCCATTTTTTTTGTATGCTCTGGCGTAATTTTCCAGTTCAACTAAAGCCTCAAGATTTTTATCATAATCAAAGTTCATTATGTCAGAGGGTATTCTGGCATTTAGTTTTTCGATTATTTCGTTTCTTTTTTCTTCTGTGAATATTGCAGCAGGAACAAGTTGAATGTCTTCCCTGTATCTTTCTTCAATACGACCAGTGTATTCAATAATACTATCAAGGAGCTTAGATAAGAGAATAGATGTCTCTGCTGGATATATTGTAGTATGGCTAAATCCTGTTTCAATGGCCCTTTCTTCTATATCAAGGAGTAATGTAAAGGCCTTAAAGAGATCGGGATTCTGACGCCCTTTCCAGTCGTTTAATGTTTCAAAGATTTTTAGACCAAGGTATATTGTAGGTATTTCTTTAGCAATAGGACCCTGACCCACATGAGCAAGAACTGTTGTTTCTTTTGATATATGGTGAATAGTTGCCCTACCTGGAAGCTCCTGAACTATAACAATTCTTCTTGACTGTATGAGTTTATTCTGGCATTGTGCTGCTGCTCTGTGGAAAGTAACAATGGCATTTATGATTTTTATAAAAAGTCTTGTGTCCCCTGTGAGTTTATCTTTTAAGGCAGCCTGATTTTCAGAGCGCTTTTCAAAGACCTGATTTGTTATTTCAAAGAATCTTTCTCTAAAGAGTTCAGGGGGATCACCTGCTGCAATTCTTTCAATTATGAAATTATCTGGTGAAAATTCAAAGGTTCTTCCCTCTCTGTATGCCTTGGTAATGGAGTCCTTTACAGCAACATCAGTTACTAAATGTTCATCAGATATTTTAAATCTGCTTAGACTTGTGAGAGTACTTGTTTCCAACTTATTCACCTTTTTATAAAGATATTAAGACAAAAGTTATAACTTTTTAAAAAATTAAAAAGCGATATATGTTTTTTTAGTTTTGAAAGTAACTCTTATATAAATATAGTATAAATATTAAGAAAGTGTTTATAAATATTTAAAAAAGGGCAAGTTTTTTGTGATTTTAAGTGGAATTTTAAATGCCTGCCGCAGAGGATGCGGCAGACAGGTAGATTTTATTTTTTGTTAGATCTTCTCCAGATTTTCATTCTTTCCGCTTCTTTAATTAGATCATCACGAAAATCAGGATGAGCAATATTTATTAACTGTTCAGCCCGTTGCCATACAGGTCTTCCGCCCATTTGAACAACTCCATACTCTGTAACTACATAATCAACAAGTTGCCGTGGAATTGTAATCACTGTGTGTGGCTCAAAACCTGGGACAATACGGGATTTTTTATTGCCATTTTTATCTGTATAGGTAGATTCTATACATATAAAGCTTTTGCCACCCTTTGAAAGCTGAGAAAAGTAAACAAAATCAGTCATTCCGCCGTTTCCAGAAATTTGCTTTGGAACTCCACCAGCAACAGAACTTTCTGCATTAACCTGACTTAAGAGATCTATTTCTATAGCACTGTTAATGCTTATGAAGTTATCAATCTCCTTGATTTTTTGAGGATCATTGGTATAATTTACAGGATAGGAAGCAACAGCAGGATTTTCTTTCATGAATTCATGTAATTTTGGGCTTCCCACTGTAAATGTAAAGACAGATCTATGTCTGTCAAAGGGCTTTTTGGAGTTGGTAAGCTTTCCAGCCTCATACATATCTAAATATGTATCAACAAACATCTCTGTGTGGCATCCAAGATCCTTAAGGTCAGAGTCTGCAACTAATCGGCCAATAGCAGTGGGTAGACCTCCTATGCCGAGTTGAATGCAATCGCCATTTTTTAGATATGGCAGAATATTTGCCGCAATTTGTTTCTCTACTTCGTTTGGCTCCTCAGGTTGTGGCTCAAAAAGAGGAGTGTTTGCCTCATCCTCAATTATCACATCAACATGGGAAATATGCACAGATTCCTCAGCTCCACCATAAACAGTGGGTATACTCTTATTCACCTCAAGTATGACAAGATCTGCAACCTCAATGGCTGAGGTGTGGAAAGAGTTGTGCAAGCCAAAGTTGAAATAGCCGTGCTCATCCATTGGGCCTGTTCTTATGGCAAAGACATGTTTTGTTTCTTTGACTTTGACAGGATCACTGTAGTAGTAAGAACGGACATTGCAATCGTAATCAGGCATTTTTCTCATCCAGTTTGTTGTAAACCTGTAAACAACAGGATTATAATAGGGATGAGTTCCGGGAATACATGTAATCATCCGTGTGAGCTTGCTCCAGTGCCAGTCATGGTAGATAAAGCTATCTGGATATTTACATGTTTCTGGAAGAGGAGGTAGAGTTACACTAAAGAAAAGCCCTACATCACTTAATTCCTCGTGTCTTTTGGCAAGAGCCTGTTCAAAGGCAACAGGTCTTCCGTTAAACTGTGCAAATTCAATTGCGTCCCCCGAATTAATTAGCTTTGCCGCTTCTGCGGGAGTTTTAAGCTTATTTTTGTATTCAGCTTTAAAACTCATAAATCCCCCTTTTTTGTATTTATTATGGAAAGCCATAAGGCTTAACCCTATTCACTGTAATTTTTATCTTTGTGGCTATGAAATTAATTGCTCTGAAATTTATTTAATATTCAAATTAAAATTAAAAAAGCTTAGTTATTTGCAAGTATAATTTTATACAGTCTACAAAATATAGCTTTTCTTTCTGACTTATTGTTATGAAACCTTTTGAATTTCTATATTGTAGCTTGATTGTTATTTTGTTAGTGAGTCAGTGCACATATTTTACTTTGCAAAAAAGGAGTTTAAGAATAGAATTTTTTTTACAAAATTCTTGACTTTTTATGGTATTTTTTTATTTTGTAAATGAAAATCATTTTCAAAAAGGTGTTGTTTTGCACGGAAAAGGTCCCTGGTGGAAGATTAAATTTGATGAAAATAGTATAAGGGTTACAGCTGCTAGAGAAGCTGTAATAGATGTATTGCAGTCTACAGATGAGCATTTGTCTGCTACTGATATTTATATAAGAGCTCATGAGGATAATCCTGATATAGGATTAACCACAGTTTATAGAACTCTTGAGCTTTTAGAGCAGCTTAATATGGTTCAAAAGTTTGACTTTGGTGATGGGCATGCAAGATATGAATTACTGAATAATCCGGGCGGCAAAGGTCATCATCACCATCTCATATGCCTTAGATGCAAAAAGATTATAGATTATAAAGATTTTGTAAGTGAAGAGATGAATTGCCTTTCAAAGACAGAGGGGCTTTTGTCGGAAAAATATAATTTTAAAATTGTAGATCATGCTGTAACTTTTTATGGATTTTGTGAAAATTGTAGGGGGAAGTAAAATTTTTTATAAATTATTTGAAAATGGTTTTCATGTTTATTTTACAAACTTTGTTATGGAGGTTTGATATGCCAGGTGGATATGAAACAGGACCTTTTGATGCAGGCAAAGAGATGAGCGGAATTAGTGATAAAGTTAAGACCTTTAGTTCCTCTGAGATTGATGAGGCAAAGAAATGGTTTAAATCGTAGATAAAATTTAAATAAATACTTTAATACTAAAGGAGCAAGGAATGGAAGAAAAGAAAAAAATCGTTGTCATAGGTGGATCTGCTGCAGGTCCCAAAGCAGCTGCAAGGGCAAGAAGACTGGATGAGCATGCTGAGATTACAATAATTCAAAAAGCCCCAGATCTTTCAATGGCATCATGTGGTTATCCTTATTATGTTGGCGGAACTTTCAATGACCGCAATATGCTTATATGCACACCAACTGGTGTTATAAGGGATCCCAATTATTATCGTAATGCCAAAGGAATAGTTGCAAGAACAGAGACTGAGGCTGTAAAAATTGACAGGCAAAATAAAAGCCTCAGGATAAGAGATTTAAAAACTGGAAGGGAAGAGGAAATAAAATACGATAAGCTTATCATTGCAACAGGTGGTGTGCCACGTAAAATTCCAGTTCCTGGAGCAGATCTTGAGGGCATAACTACACTGCAATCTATGCAGGATGCAGATTATCTGCGCAAAATAAGGGATGAGAAGAGGATTAAAAAGGCTGTGATTATTGGCGGAGGCCTTATTGGTATTGAGGCTGCGGAAGCTCTTCAGCTTGCAGGTATTGAAATAACCATAGTCGAGATGCTTCCTCAGATCCTGACTTTTCTTGATTGGGAAATTGCAAAGGTTGTGGAAAATCATATCCGCAGCAAAGGAGCAAATATCATTCTTGGAAATGGAGTTAGTGAATTTCTTGGAGAAAATGGAAAGCTTACAGGTGTTAAACTTCAAAATGGAACAGAACTATCCTGTGAGCTTGCTGTTGTAGCAGTGGGGGTTAATCCTAATGTAGCTTTAGCAAAAGAAGCAGGTATTGTCCTTGGAGAAACAGGAGCTATCCTTGTTGATAAATACATGCAGACCTCAGATCCTGATATTTATGCAATTGGAGATTGTGTTGAGTCTTTGAATTTAATCACAGGCAAAAAGGTTCATGCTCCTTATGGAGATCTGGCTAATTTGCAGGGAAGAGTTGCAGGAGAAAATGCTATACTTGGAAATAAGGCAGAGTTTCCCGGAGTTATCCAGACAGGCATATGCAAGGTTTTTGATTTTGCTGCAGGCTCAACTGGCCTTTCTGAAAAGGCAGCGATTGAATCTGGCTTTAAAAAAGAAGATATTGAAACTGTTATAAATGCAAGCCCTGATAAGCCAGGATTTATGAATGGTAAATTGCTCATCAGCAAAATTGTTAGCCGCAAAAGCGATGGAAAAATATTAGGCGTTCAATGTGTTGGGCCTGGCGATGTGAGTAAACAGCTTGCAATATGGGCCATGGCTATAAAGGGTAATTTAAAAATTGATGATATGGTAAATGCTGATCTTCCCTATGCTCCTCCTTTTTCTCTTGCTATAGATCATTCTATTGCAGGTGCTCATATTATGCAAAATAAACTTAGAGGTTTATTTAAAGGCATAACAGCTATGGAGGTAAAAAGACTAATCGACGAGGGAAAAGCTCCTTTTATAATAGATACCCGTGGTCCTGATGAATACGAGGAGATGAGACTTGGCATAGGTGAACGCCTTATCCCTCTTGGCGCTTTGAGAAAAAGGCTTAATGAGCTTCCACAGGATAAAGATGCAATGATTATTTGTTATTGCAAAATATCTTTAAGAGGCTATGAGGCTGCAAGAATACTTGAGGGACAGGGCTGGAAAAATGTCTATGTAATGGAAGGTGGAGTTGTTTCCTGGCCCTTTGCAAGGGAAAAATAATATTATGATTAATACTATGCTGGCAAAAGCCAGTATAGTATTAAAAAGAGGAGGCTTTTGGTGATGCATGAAATACTTGAGGCGGCAAAGCTTTTTCAAATTGAGCAGAGAGCTTCTATCGAAGAGATAAATGGTAAATACAGGGAACTGCTGCTAAAATGGCATCCCGATCATTGTCATGACAAAATTCTTGCAAAAGAAATGACAATGAAAATAATTCACTCCTACAAAATTTTGATTGGATACTGTCAGAGCGTCAAAATTTCCTTTACAGAAAAAAATATCAATGAGACCTTAATAAAGGAAGATCCAGAAGAGTTCTGGAATAAAAAATTTGGCCATGATCCCTTATGGGGTTATAGCGGGCAATAAAGGTTTTATGGATAAGTGCACTGTAGCTTCTTTGCTTGAAGGCAGGAGCATAAAACTTACAAAGCAGAGAAAGGCTGTCCTTGAATCAATACTAAAGAGAAATGAGCCTTTTTGCGCTTCTGATTTATATGAGTCAATTGAATACAATATAGATCTTGCTACAATTTATAGAAATCTTGAGATGTTTTCAACAGAGGGAATACTCCGCAGAGTTGCAAACGAAAATGACAGGCAATATTATGAGCTTGCCTGTATTCATAATCCGCCACATCCTCATTTTTTATGCTCAAGGTGCGGAAAGATTTATTGCCTCAAAAATATATCTACTTTAAAAAAAATAAAAAAAATACTTCCCGATGGATTTTCCATTGAGCAAACACTGCTGCAATTTAAGGGCCTTTGCCCAAAGTGCCATCTTGAATAAAGATATCCCTTTAGATTAGTTGAATAACTCAATTTTGTTTTTTTATTATTACCATATTGGTAATATTTCATTGACATTTTATGCTATACACTTTATTATAGTTTGTAAAAATAACTTTATATAACTGGGAATATTTTGGATATAGAGTTTCATGATAGGCATTTAAGAGAGCTTTATGTAACAGGAAAATGCAGGAAGCTGAAGTTTGATAAAAATGTTATTAAACATTTTATGGAAGTTATGGCTATAATTGTTGCAGCAAAGGATATATTGGATCTATGGAAGTTTCCTGGTTTGAATTTTGAAAAACTTACCAATACTGAAAGATATTCATTGAGATTAAACAGACAGTGGCGTCTTGAGATTTCAATAACTGATGAAAGTGTTGTAATAATAGAATGTATTAGTAATCATTATGGGTGATGAAAATGGAACAAACAATTAAACCTTTTATAAATGTATCGCCAGGTCAGATTATTAAAAGATGTCTTAAGTCTTTAAATTGGACTAATAGAGATCTTGCTGATGTGATAGGCATATCAGAGAAATCTGTAAGTCAGTTAATTAATAATAAGCAATCAATAACAGTGGAGACGGCGATTTTGTTATCAAAGGCTTTCAATACCAGTCCTGAATTATGGCTTAATCTGGAACAGAATTATAAACTACAGAAAAGTTTATCTCTTTGTGATAAGGATGATGTAAGCATTAAGGCAAAAATTCGTCGTTTTATGCCAATGCTTGAAATGCGTAAAAAAGGATGGATTACTTTTGACAATAGTGAAGAATCTCAACTTAGAGCATATAAAAATTTTTGGATGCTTACTGATATCGATTTTTCTCACTTTGAGAAATCAGTTGCTATCTTCAAACGGCAGAAGAAGCATAATGAGGAATACACTCTTTATTATACTATTACATGGCTTAGAAAAGCCAAAATTGAAGCTTCCAAAATAAAAGTAAGAGCTTATAACCGTAATTCCTTAGAAAAATTGGCAGAATCTATATCTGCCTGGACTATAAAGGATGATGGAGTAAATCTGTTTATTGAAAAACTTCAAAAATGTGGAGTTAAATTTTTTATATTATCCCATTTAACAAAGACTTATTTAGATGGTGCTGTTTTCTGGGATGAACAAAATCCTGTTATAGTATATACAGCAAGGCACAATAGGCTTGATAATTTTTGGTGGACTGTCGCCCATGAAATCGGGCATATCTTGTTGCACAGTGACAGTGATGAAAAATTTTTTATAGATAATTTGGACGATAAGCCTTATAATGAATTAGAAAAGGAGGCGGATTCCTATGCCAGAAGAGTGTTTTGGGTAGATGAAATACTTAAACAGGCATCTCATTATAAAAAATATTTTACAGAAGCAAGACTATTGGAAATTTCAAATAGTCTAAAAATACATCCATCTGTTGTCCTCGGTATAATTCAGTTTAATGGACTAGTAGATTACAGAACTCTTCCACGATATAGGACTGCATTTTGGGAATTGATTAATAAGGAATTTATAAAAGGTTAGCATGCCTTTATTTTTTAAAAACACACAATACCAAGGCGTTAAGTTGTTCCATTCCTTCGATGCACTTCCTTACCTAAGATGCGGCCTCATTAAGACAATGACTACTGGCATTTCTGATTTTTATTTGACATTTTTTGCTCATGATACAGATAAAGCCTTACGGAATTTTGTAAAATATTAACTATGTGGAGTAAAATATGATAGAAAAGAAGGTTGCAGTTTTAGCCGGAGACGGAATTGGACCTGAGATAATGAAAGAAGCTATTAAGGTTCTTGGCGAGATCTCAAAGATTTATAATGTTAAATTTACATACACTCATGCAGATGTTGGTGGAGCTGCAATAGATAATCATGGAGAGCCTTTACCTGAGTATACAGTTAAGGCTTGCAGGGAATCTGACGCTGTTCTTTTTGGATCCGTTGGAGGGCCAAAATGGGAAAAGCTTCCTCCAGAAAAGCAACCAGAAAGGGGGGCATTGCTTCCATTGAGAAAAATGTTTAATTTATATGCAAATTTAAGGCCAGCGATAGTTTTTAGAGAGCTCAAAGATGCCTCTCCACTTAAGTCTGAGATAATTGGCGATGGCTTTGATATTATGATTATAAGGGAGCTTACAGGAGGCATATACTTTGGCCAGCCCAAAGGCTATGACTACAATAAAGGGTTTGATACCCTTGTATATACAAGAGATGAGATTAAGCGTATAACAAAGGTTGCCTTTGAAACAGCAATGAAGAGAGGTAAAAAGGTTACTTCTATTGATAAGGCCAATGTTTTATCCACATCTCTTTTGTGGAGAGAGGTTGTTGAGGAAATAGCAAAGGATTATGGTGAGGTTTCTCTCAATCATCTCTATGTGGACAATGCAGCTATGCAGCTTGTGCGCAATCCCCGCCAATTTGATGTTGTCCTTTGCGATAATATGTTTGGAGATATACTCTCTGATGAGGCCTCTATGATCACTGGCTCTCTCGGAATGTTGCCCTCTGCATCCCTTTCTGATGGCAGTTTTGGCCTTTATGAACCAGCAGGAGGTTCTGCACCTGATATAGCAGGAAAGGGTATAGCAAATCCAATAGCTCAGATTTTATCTGCAGCAATGATGCTAAAATATAGCTTTGGCCTTGATGAGGCTTATATAAGGATATTTAAGTCAATAGAAAAAGTTCTGGAGCAGGGATATAGAACAATAGACATTATGTCTGCTGGCAAAAAACAGGTAGGGACAGCAGAGATGGGAGATCTCATCTGCAAAAATCTGTGAGAAGACATTTATAGATTTAGTAAAGAGATACTCTGTAAAAAGCTTTTTTTAAAAAAAATAAAGCCCCGGGATCCCGGGGTTTTAAGTTATTTTTGAATCATCTCCATTGTCATTTTGCGAGCCTTTTCAAAAAGGGCTTCAGCTTCTTTGTATTGGCCTTTTTTCATCATTTCCATGCCTTTATCAAAAAGGTTGTCTATTTCTCTGTTTCTCATTAGATCCTCCGAAAATTATTTAACTTTTTGCTTTACTTATCGGATTTTTTTGATATTTATTGAATAATCTTTGTTATGTTGATTTATAGCCCCTTGCCTAAAAATAGGGTTTGATTTTAAAATAAATTGACAACTATAGTTAAATTCTAAAGATATAAAAATCTAATCATAGCAAATTGTGGGGTAACAATGCAGATGGAGCAAAGCATTTCTTCTTATCATGAGATAATCAGAGAGCTCTCAGATATAGAATCCAAACTGGATATGAATATAGACACAACTTTGTGGATAAGCGATCCCCATGGAGCAGGGGAGAGATTTGTCTCTATATTAAAGGGAAGATTTGGCCTTGTATGGAGAACAGCCTATGAGGCATTGCCAAAGACCTTTTCCAACGAAAAGCTGGAGCATATAGACCGCATAATAAAGAAAGAAAAATATATTGAGTCAGAAGATTTCAGTATGGAAAGGCAGGATGTTATTGCCGCTCTTGTAAATATAATCAGGTATAAGGTGCAATGCGTTCAAGATTTTGATCAAATAAGAGGTAATTTTAACAGAGATGTAAAGCCATTGATCGAAAACCTAATCCTAAATTTCCCTGTGCCAAATATAGTTTATGAAAACGATATTATTGCAGATAAAGTTATCTCATCCCTGGCAAAGATTGTAAAGCAGGTAATTTTGGGCCAGCTTATAGTGCTTGGGGATGTTTTTGACAGAGGGGATGAGCCAGATAAAATTTTGAGAATACTCATGCAAAAGGATCTAAAGCCCTTTGTAAAATTTGTATGGGGAAATCACGATATACTCTGGATGGGTGCTGCAGCAGGGAATAAATCCTTAATAGCAGAGGCTTTGCGTATAAGTGTCCGCTATGATAATCTGGATTTCTTAAAAAGATTGGGGATTGATATATCACGCCTTAGAGACTTTGCAGAAAAGTTATATCCAGGCAAAATTACAGGTAATTTTAAGGCAAAGCTTGAGATATCAAAGAAGATGGAAAAGACTCTGGCTATGATTCAATTTAAGCTTGAGGAGCAAACAATAAAGAAATATCCTCAGCTTGGAATGGAATCACGACTAAACCTTGAAAAGCTTGCAGAGATGTTTAAAACAGGCCAAACCTCAGGTTTGACAGATACTCACTTCCCTACACTCATACTGGATGATCCCTTGCGCCTTACAGAGGAGGAAGAGGAGATAATAAATGACCTTGCCCATCAATTCACTAAAAGCAAGCAGATCCGTAGGCTCATGGAATATCTTTTTAGAGAGGGGAAGCTGTATCATATAAATAACTATATAATGAATATTCATGCACTTGTGCCAAGTACAGAAGATGGCCGCTTTGATGAGCTATATGGCAAAAAGGGCAAGGAGTTGCTGGATCATATTGAGCTTACTGTAAAAGATATAGGCGAGAATTATCTTGCAGGGAGAGAACAGGAACCCTTTCAATTGGCAATGATGTTTTATCTATGGTGCGGGCCAAAGTCTCCGCTTTTTGGAAAGGATGCAATGAAGACCTTTGAGAGATATTTTTATAAAGATAAAGATACTCACAAAGAAAAGACTCTTTATTGGGGTAAAAATATTCAAAAGCCAGAATTTATTAACAGGCTTATGGATGAGTTTAATGTGGAGAGAGTAGTTTTTGGTCATACACCTGTGGATGTCAAAAAAGGCGAAAAGATTGCCACACCTGATGGTAGAGCTATAAATATCGATGGAGGATTTTCTGAAGCTTATTTAAGCAGAGGTCATGCTCTGATACAGACTCCATATTCCCTTTATGCAATAATACTCCCATCATCAGAGGAGATTATTGATCTTCATAGAAAAAAAGAGCCAACAAGGCTTACCTTTGAGATGATTGATACTTTCCCTGAACCAAAAAAGGTGAGAGATACCTATATTGGCAAAGAGCTTATGAGGAGAAGGGATTACCTTCTTGCTGAGCTTAAAAAATATAAGGGATTTTCTGACATAGAAGCAGAAGATTTATATTGAATAGATTATGGGCTGGTCAAATTTTTTAGCCAGCCCAGATTTGCTATTGTTTGATGTAGTTGCACTTGATAAAATTATCCATAAAGCCCTTTGGATTATCCACAGCCTCTGCAGGTATTGTAAAGTTTTCAAGTTTCATAAGCCTTATGCCATGGAAATAGTCTCCAAAAAGCTCGTTACATATATCTTTAACCTTCTGCTGTGTAAACTTTGAAATTTCTGCAAGTTTAGAGATTGCACCTTCATCAAAATTAAGGTAAATTCCGTGATCTATAAGAAATTCCTTTTGAAATTTTTTTATTCCATCTTCAAGGATTAGCTTTTCAAGAACCTCTTGCGGATTGTTAAGCAAGTTCATGTCCACTAAGAGTTTTTTGACTCCTGTAGAGGGAAGTTTTTTTTCAAACTTGATAAGAGCTCGTTCAAATACTGTAAGCAATCCCCTTGCTCCTGTCTTTTCATTGTATGCTCGCTTTGCAAGCTCCATTAAAGCTTCATCTGTAAACTCAAGATCAATACCATAGGATTTAAAATCCATCTTTTTGCCGAGGATAACTGTGCTGTATTTATTTTTTAAAATTTTATAAAGTCCATCTATGTCAAGATCCTTTAATATTACATGAACAGGTAGTCGGCCAACAAATTCAGATTCAAATCCGAATTTGATTAAATCTTCAGTTTTGAGATTTTTAAGAATATCCTGAGTCGCAGAGAAACTCTTTCGCGCTTTGTCAAAGCCAATGCTTTGCATATTAAGCCTTTTTGATATGATCTCTTCAAGTCCAGAAAATGCACCAGATACAATAAAGAGTATGTTCTTTGTATTGATCTTTTTCCGTGTAACCTTACCAGTTCTTTGGGCCTCCATTGCAGCCTCAACTTGAGAAGCAAGGTCATGGGGAGTTTTGAGGTCAACATCAGAATCTTCCATGAGCTTAAGAAGGTTGCGTTGAACACCTGTGCGAGAGACGTCGGGCCCAGTAATATTACCAGAGGAGGCAATTTTATCTATCTCATCGATATATATGATTCCATATTCAGCCTTTGAAATATCACCATCTGCCTCATGGACAAGCTCCCGAACAAGATCCTCAACGTCACCTCCAACGTATCCTGTTTCACTAAATTTTGTCGCATCGGCTTTTACAAAGGGCACTCCAATTTTCTTTGCAATAAGCTTGATGATGTAGGTTTTACCAACACCTGTTGGACCAATTAGGAGCATGTTGCTTTTGATGTTTCCTAAGATTTTTTGATCCTCTGGAATTGATTTTTCGATCTTCATCCTGTTAAAATGAGTGCAGACCTTTGTTGCAATTATCTCTATAGCCTCTTCCTGCCCAATAACATATTTATTAAGGTATTCCTCCAGTTCCTCAGGAAGAATATTAAAATTGATTTCTGATTCCTTAGTTTTTATTCCCTGGGGCTCACCTACAGTTTCTGATTTAGGTTTTGCCTCTTGCGGATCTATATTAAGAATTTCCTCTAAGATTTTTTCATTTTCCTGTGAGGGTTTAACCATAAAATAACCTCTTTATTCCTCTTTTTAAATTTAAAAATTTTTCATTTTTCTTATTTTGTCAAAAAAACTGCCTTAAAGTTACAGACATTTAGGCAAAGCCTATATGCAGGCTCTATAAGGGCAAATATTTTTCGTGAAATTTAAAAAAAGTTAAAAGTAGCAGCAGTTTAAGTAATTATCAATCTTATTTCTTTAGCTTTATAGAGATCAAAAGCTCCGATATCCGCGCTCTACTAATTATTATTGAATAATTATTGAAAAAAGAGTTGATTTTTACAATACATAGATATAGTATAATTTTGTATTGTAAATTGGCTTTTATGGGTGAAATATTAATGACTATAGAAAAATCAAAAGTTCTATATCTCTATATCAGGACAGATAAAATGGAGATTATTTTTGCTCCACTTTCAAAAGATATGGAGAATTCAAAGGAGAGGGAAGGGGATTTTCTGGAATTATCAGCATTTAATACATGGGATAGGTTATGTCCTAAGGGGTAATTAATTTTGTTTTGACTTTTATTCCTTTCTCATTTAAAGTATTTATAATTAAAATTCAATAGTTGGCTATTGGTCTTTTTTTGTGAGGGAGTATTTTTTCTGTTGCACTTAATAGATAATATGTTTGTGGTTTATGTAATTTTAAAACAACTGATGCAATATAACGAGGCATTATGGTTGATTATGATAGGATTATTTCGGAGTGTTTTTGGGATGTGGATATTTCTGTCTCAGATATAGAATCAATAATAAATGGTAATGATTATAAAAAAAATTATTTTTATTTGAGAATATTTTGTTAAATAGCACTAATTTATTCAAAGATTTGTCTATATTCAAAAGGGAAGATTTACGTATTTTGCTTGAGCAGTATAGAGTTCCTGATTTCAACCGTGTTTATATTTTTAAACGAAAGAATATGGCAGAGGCCTTTTTTTCGATAAGCCATTAGAGGTCAGGGAATTGAAATGGATTATTTAGATTACAATAATCTCTACAGATTGCAAGATGAGGTTATGGAGGTGGTTTTTTCTGTTGAGAATATTTTTTATCTTACAGGAGGGACATTATTCTGATTGTTCTATCCCCTATACTTCCTTAAGTAGGAGGTAAGGCCTTATCAAGCCTTACTCTTCTTTCTTAGGTATAATCATTTTGCCAGATCTCTCAAAGAATAAGTAATCCCTGAACCAACTCATCATAACAAGTATTTTGTTTCTAAAACCTATGAGATAGAGTACATGTATAAAGAGCCATAGCACCCATGCAATAAATCCAGTCCATTCCATGTTCCCAACTCTTGTAACAGCGGAATTTCTGCCTATTGTGACCATTGCCCCTTTGTCTTTATACCTAAAGGGGATAGGATCTTTTCCATCAATCATTCGCAAGATGTTCTTTGCGCTATGAATTCCCTCCTGAGTAGCAACAGGAGCAATCATTGGGAGAGGTTTGTCATCCTGTAATAAAAAGGCCATATCGCCGCAGATAAATACATTATCAAGTCCTGCTGGCCTAAGTGTGTTGTCAACCTCAATCCTCATATCTCTGCTTGTTTTAAACTTAATATCTGTTTTTAAAGAATAGCCTCTTACACCTGCAGACCATAAAACTGTATTGGTTTTAATGACCTGTCCATTGCTTAAAATAATCTCTCCCTTTTTTACTTGAGATACAGAGGTATTGAGAAAAACCTTTACATTCATAGACTCAAGTTTCTCTTTAACATACTGTGCGGATTCCTGGGAATACATTCCAAGCAATTGTTTTGCTGCATCTACAAGGGTAATCTGAACATCCCTGTAATCTATTCCAGGAAAATCCTTGCGCAAGGGTCCCTGAACAAATTCAGCTAAGGCACCAGCAAATTCAACTCCTGTGGGGCCTCCGCCGATTATGACAAAATTTAAGCATCTTTTTCTCTCTTCCTCGTTATCGCACCATGAGGCTTTTTCAAAATTGAGTAAGACGTGATTTCGTAACATAAGGGCATCATCAAGATTTTTGAGAGTAAGGGAATACTTATCTGCACCTTTAACGCCAAAAAAAGCAGAGACACTACCGCAACCAATTATTAAATAGTCATAAGGGATCTCACCTCGTGAGGTAACTACTGTATTTTTTTTGAACTTAATATCAATAACATCTGCCATAAGAAAGTCTATGTTATTTTTTCCTCTGATAAAGGAACGCACAGGATAGGCTATTTGATCTGCCTCAATTAAGGCTGCACCAACTTGATAAAGCAGAGGATTGAAAGTGTGATAATTATTTTTATCTATTAAAGTGACTCTAACATTTTTGCCAAAAAAAGCCTTTGTTGCAAAAAGCCCTGCAAAACCAGCTCCTATTATCACTACATGTTGTTTTTCACCTTTCATAAAATCACCTCTAAGCAAAGTTTATTCAAATTTTAGTCGCTCAACAACAGAAGCGGCATAATCAATATCCAACAGCATCTCTTCTTTATTCCATTCAATAATTCCACGGCTTTTAAGCCTCGATAAAAGTCGTGAAAGGGTTTCTGGAAGAGTTCCAATTGCCTCTGCAATCTCAGCCTTGGATAGATCTATTTTTACTACAGATTGTAATCCATAGTGTTCATTTATGAATAGAAAAAATCTTTCCTCAACATCGTAGGCGTTTAAAAATGCAACTCTATCTGCCAGATGCCTCATTTTTTTAAAAAGATTCCCAACAAAAAATTTCACAAAGCTCTCGTCAGTAAAAAGCTCCAGAAATAGCTGCCGCTTAATAGCAAACAAAATACTATCCCGTTGTGCAACTGCATTTACAGGATAGGCTGGTGAATCAAAAAGAATAACCTCTCCAAACATTTCCCCTGGCTTAATGTATCGAAGAACAACCTCTTTATCACTATCAGTAGATTTATAAATTCGCACAAGGCCGCTTAAGAGAAAGAAAAATTCATCCCCACTATCCCCTTCAAAGAATATAATTTCATCCTTCGCAAAAGTAATCTTTCTTCCTTTTTTTTCAATTTTATCAATAATTTCAGGAGAAAGTCCACCAAAAAAAAGGCTCTTGCCAAAAATTTCCTTAGAGTCTTGAAAAATTTCTTTCACTTTTAACCACACTTGACTTAGATCAATGCAAATAATTCAAGAAGAGATATTATAAAATATATATGAATCGTCTATGATTTTTTTTAAAAATTTCAAGAATTGAAGTAAAAAATTTTGGAGGAGAAAATGAAGAGAAATATAATCAGGATTGATGAAGAAAAATGCAATGGATGCGGAAAGTGTGTTACTGGATGCCCAGAAGGAGCAATACAGTTAATCAATGGCAAGGCTCGTCTTGTAAGTGAAAACTATTGTGATGGTCTTGGAGCATGTATAGGCAACTGTCCAGAGGGAGCAATTTCAATTGAAGAAAGAGAGGCTGATGTTTATGATGAGGCAGCAGTTATGGAAAATATAATAAAACAGGGTAGAGAGGTCATTGCCGCACACCTTGCTCATCTCCTTGAACATGGCGAAATAGAACTTTACGATGAGGCCATTGCTATTCTTGAGAAAAAAGGTATGGACATTCCTCAGCAGTCTTTTATTGAAATCAAGCATGACCATCACCATGGACACTCGTGCCCTGGAAGTGAAAATCGCTTATTAGACAAAAAAATATCAATTCAGTCAAGGCGACAGCAATCAGCGCTTGGACAATGGCCAATTAAGCTCAAACTTATATCACCAAGGTCTACAATGTTTACAGGAGAAATTGATCTGCTTATATCTGCAGACTGTGCTCCATACGCAGATGCTAATTTTCACCAGGATTTTTTAAATGGTAGAATTATGATGACCTTTTGCCCAAAACTTGATCCATATATTGAAGAATATAGAGACAAGCTTCTGGATATAATATCTAATTATAACATAAAGTCTATAACTATTGCAAGAATGGAAGTGCCATGCTGCAGCGGAGTTACAGTTTTAGCAAAAGAGGCTTTGCAAAAAAGCGGGAAGAAAATCCCCCTTGAAGAAAAAATAATTAATATAGCTTGAAAAGAAGTGAATGTAATATATGGGAGCAACTTTTTGTTCCATGGGTTGTAGATAAGGAGGGTTATGTTATATATTTTGCTGTGGTTTTAAGTCTGAGATTGTTTGCTTGAAGATGGAGTTATTGTTTTTTGAGAGAGTGCAGTGATATATTATGGAATATATTTATTAAATTATATTATTTTTTAGAGCAAAAAAGAGTTGACAAAGATTTTTTAAGATAAAATGTTTTATATATAAATAATATATAGGGGATAATATTAGGATGAGCAGATTTATGAGGGTTGGTGCTATATTGGGGTTGGTGTTATGTGTAGTGACATTTGGTTATGGGAAGGAAGAGAGGATTAAGGTAGAATTTGCCCTTGAAGAGCTTGTATTTTCGATTAATGTTCTTAATTCGATTGATATAATAGGAGAGGAAGTGCAGCCTTTTTTGGATATAAAAAATACCTTCATGGAGGTATATAAGGAAGTAAGTGGTAGTAAGAAGAAATCAGGAGAAGTAAGCTTCACATTGCCAATGGCCAAGAATTTTCTTTTTTTTATGCAGAGAGGGAGATTTAAAGGGGTGGATGCAGAGATATTCAATAAAATCAGCACAAAGATGATAGAAGCGATAAAGAAGGAATCGAAATAGATTGATTAAAAGTATAAGATATGGTGTTTTCCTTTTGGCTTCGCTCAAGGAAGCGGGGTGACGTTTAGTAGAAAGAAGATGTCTAAGATGAACAGGGTAAAATACATATTAAAACAGTTTCTAATAATAGTTCTCGTGGCGGAGCTATGCATACCTGCCATCCCTCTGCATGCTGGTGATATAATCATAGACAGTTCAGTTCCTGTAAATCAGAGACCAACTCTTGACAGAGCCCAGAACGGTGTGGTTATCGTAAACCTTGCGAGAACAACAGCAGGCGGTGTATCTGTAAACAGATTTACGGAATACAATGTAGGTCCAAAAGGGATAATACTCAATAATTCCTATGACATGGGGATTTCTGTACTCGGCGGTGCCATATACGGTAATCCGAACTATCAGAGTGATGGACGTGAAGCATCAATAGTTGTGACTGAAGTAACAGGCTCAAAGAGGACAGACTTACTTGGGTATACAGAGATGTTTGGGAAGTCCGCGGAGTATATTCTAGTCAATCCCAACGGAATAATGTGTAACGGAGCAGGATTTATAAATATGCCGCGTGTTACTCTGGGTACCGGGCGTGCGATGTATGAGAGGGGCGTGTTCAGCGGAATAGATGTGCGTGGCGGTATAGTGAGCGTTGAGGGGGAAGGTATAGATGCAACCAAGGTTGATTACTTTACCATAGTTACACGCATGGCATCCCTTAAAGGTGGTGTCTGGGGGAAAGATGTAAACATCACAACTGGCACAGGAACATACAACTATAGGGATAGATCTTTTAGTCAGAGTGATACAGGCACAGACAAGCCGGAGATGTCGATTGATGCATCAGCTCTTGGAAGCATATACGCTGGGAGGATAAAAATTGTCAGCAACGAAAAGGGTGTGGGAGTAAAGTCCAATGCGGATATGCTTGCAGATGTATCTGATATAAGCATATCAGCTGACGGCTCAATTGAACTTAAGAATACACAGGCTGCCGGGAACATTCAGGTCGCTTCAAAATCAGACAGGATAATCCAGAGGGGGGATGCCTTTGCCATGGGTAACATAAGTTACAAGGGGAAGGGATTCACCAATAGGGGAAGTGTTACTTCCACAAAGAGTGTTTATGTTGAAGGTCTCGTTGATAACCACAAAGGTGTAATTACAGCAAATGAAAATATAGATTTAAATACAGGCGGTACACTTTCAAATGACGGTGGTAGCATAACACTTGCAGGGGATACAGGAAGAATAAGGATATACGGCAATGACAGCCTCACCATACAGGGGGGGGATATAAAGTCAGCCGGAGTAATAGATATTGATATGGCAGGTAATGTGGTTTTAGCTGCTGGTACGTCCTCAATATATGCTGATAAAAATCTGAATATCAAGGGATTTACCCTGACAAACAATATGAACCTTTCAACGAATGGTTCAGTGAAAGTTGAAGTGTCTTATGATATAGTAAACAACACGGGGAGCAGGGTTGTTTCAAACAGTAACGTGTCCCTTGAATCCGGCGGGAAGATAACAAACAGCGGAGTAATAAGCGGTGGGTCGTTAAGCATAGAAGGAACTGCTCTTGACAATAATGCGAATGCGGAAATAACAGGCGGCAGCGGCATTTCATCTGTCAGCATAACAGGCGTTATAACTAACGGTGGAAGGATAAGCGGAGCATCCGACATCTCGGTCATCGCATCCACAATAACAAATACTGATTCAAATTCTGAAATATCATCAGGGGGCAGTCTAACAGTTGAAGCAGATACCTTGCAGAATAACGGTGGACTTCTCTTCTCTGCCGGTGATATGAATATCAAAGCAAAGACATTGAATAATATTCAAGGAACTCTTTACTCCATGGGAAACATGGTGCTTAAGGGTAAAGAAACTTTGGGTAACAGGGTATATAACTATTCAGGGCATATTGAATCAGAGGGTGACATTACTGCTGATATAGGGAGTGATGGCAAACTTGAAAATACCGGACAGGATAGTGGCAGCTATACTAAGGAACTCGTTACTGTCGGTGGTTGGGGAAATGACAGATATGCCCTGATGCAGCAGTGGGAGCTGCACTCAACAATGACTACAGATTCATCTTTCCTTGTATCGGGTAGAGATATGACAATCAATGCAGGTGAGGTTAAAAATCATGGCAGTGTAATTTCTTCGGCCAATAATCTCACCATCGATGCAGATAAGGTAATCAATGAAACAAACAGCCAGTATGTAACGCTTTCTCAGTATCAGCTTATGGGGATGAGAGAGCATCATGAGAGAAGACTAGGCACCAGGCGTATCGGGTATACATTTAAGAAATGGGTTGACTATCACTCATACTGGAATCCCGGAACCGTAGCTGTAGTATCAGCTGACGCTGCTGTTATTCAGGGTGGAGATGTTGTTATCAATGCAAAGTCTGTTTTTAACGGCAATTCAGCAGATTATAATCCTGCTGTAACGTATAACAATGGTGATGCGATAAAGAACGCGGGATATAATCCCGGTGCGGTGGAAAAGTCCGGAAAAGTTGGGGCTACTGCTTATACACCCACAGCCATAGAGGACATTAAGAATACCGGGGCAATAGACCTTGCTAAATATATTAGCAGTTCAACAGGAAATCCTCTTTTTAAAATTGATAAAGACCCTTCATCGAAGTATCTGATGGAGACAAGAAGCCAGTATGTAGATGTATCTAAACTTAAAGGCTCAGAGTACTTACTTGAAAGGATAAACTACAACCCTGAGAGAGATTTAAGGTTTCTCGGTGATGCTTTCTATGAACAGAAGCTTGTGAGTGAAGCGATACTCAAGGCGACGTCAAGAAAGTTTCTGGAAGCAAGTATCAAGAGCGACCAGGACCAGATGGCGTGGCTTCTTGATAATGCAGCAAGTGCCTACCGCGACCTGAACCTGTCGGTTGGAGTTGCACTTACTAAAGAGCAGATAAACAGATTACAGCAACCTATTATCTGGTATGTTGAAGATGTGGTGATGGGTGTGAAGGTACTTGTACCACGAGTGTATATACCGGAGCATATACTTGATGGATTCTCAACAGACAGCGGTTCAGTGATTGCGGGCAACAGTGTAAAGATAGAGGCAGAGGAGAGCGTATATAACTCAGGGACAATAAGCGGGACAGATACCGTACGCATAGCAGCAGTAAACAATATAACAAACAGCAGTGGTGTAATATATAGTGGTGGAGACATATCTCTTTCAACTGAGAAGGGTGATATAATAAATGAGACAAAGGTTTACTCCACTGACAATGGCCATGGATATGTGACATCAGAATTAGGCAGGAAGGGTATGATAGAGAGCGGCGGTAGTTTAACAGTAAGCTCCGGCGGCAACTTTACAAACAGTGGTTCAGATGTAAAGGCAGGTGGAGATGCTTCAATTACTGCAGCAGGAAATATTGATTTTGAAACAGTAAGCGTGCATAACGTAGGATACAGTGAGCAGTACGGAACAAGCGGAGTATCTGACACCACAAATGTGACAGGCTCAACCCTTACGGTTGGCGGGAACCTGTCGATGAACTCCGGCCGGGATATAAACTTTATAGGGAGCAGCGCAGATATAACCGGAAACGCTGATGTCAAAACCGAAGGGAATTTTAATCTTATAAATGATTATAATATCAGCCATTATGAAGGGGAAAAGATAAATAACGGGACATTCAGCAGCAGTACAACAACAGTAGTGGAAGACAAGAAGACGGTAGTCCGTTCAGGATTTAAAACTGGTGGAGATTTAAATGTTGAAAGCAATAATGATATAAATATAGTCGGGAGTGATATAAAGGCAGGTGGAGGTGCAAATCTCAATGTCAAAGGTACAGAGAACATAGTTGCAGTGCAGGATGAATACTACTTCAGCAAAGAGACAGAAAAGAGCGGCCTTGGAGTTGGCGGGTCAATATACGGTAGTAAGAAAACTACAGACACTGTATCTGATAAAACTGTCCATGGTTCAGCAATAGATATTAAAGGCAAGTACGCCTCAAAATCAGGTGGAGATACAAACATAACAGGCAGCAGCATAACAGCAGGTGAGGCTGAGATAACCACAGGCGGAAACTTAAATATAAGAGCTGCGTATAACGAACATACAGAGGAACACAAAACAGAGACAACGGGTTTTGGCACATCCGGAGGGGATCTCTTTTCAATAGAGGTTGACGCCAGTGGTAAAGGGTCAACAACGGCTGTTGCTTCAACACTTAATATAGGGACTCTGAATGTAAATAGCGGGAACGATGTATATATTGAAGGGAGCAAGATAAATGCTGAAACCGCCTCTTTTGAAACTGAGGGGAATTTTATAGAGACGAGCGCGAAAGAGACAAGTTGCGAATACAGTTTTCATGAAAAGACAAAGGGTGTGATAAACCTTAAACTCCTTGTAAGCCCGCTCACCTCACTGAATTTTGATAACGGCCGCCTCTCTGTAGACCTTGCAAGCGCGGAATATAACAATAAGAAAGAGAAGACAGAGAAAATAAGCCAGAGTTCATCAGAGCTGAATGTTGACGGGAACCTTAGCGTTGAGAGCGGTAATGATATAACTGTAAGCGGTTCTAATATAAGCGCAGGTGGGGACGTAGCACTTTCTGCAGTAAACAATGTAAGCATAGATACAACAACAGAAGGGACAAAGACAGAGTCAGAGGAGATAAGCGGCAAGGCTGAAGTCACGGCAGGTGTGAAGAACGCTGCAACAGACGTAGCCCTGGCAACACAGGCTGTGATAGATGCGAAAAAAGCCCTAGATAAGGCTAAAGACGATTATGACAGGTACAAGGATAACCTTGTGAAAGCAATGCATGACCTTGCAAAGGGGCTGATTGATCAGGATGATTATGATTCAATTGAAAATGACAGGGCTTATTACCTTGCAAATATAGCGGCGTGCGCAGAAAACGTAGCAGCCAAAACAGCGGCACTTCTCCAGGCAACTACAGGGGCAGCGGCATCCGCGGGGACATTCGGATTCAGCGCAGACCTGCAGCTCCAGATAGACGGATCTTATTCAAAGAGTAAATCAGAAGATATAACCTCAAAGGGATCGAACATAAACGCGGGCGGGAGCTTTACAGTAACAGCGGGTAACAAGGCGAAGATTGAAGGTAGCGACGTGAAAGCAGGTGGTGATATAACCCTTGATGCGAAGAGCGTTGATATAGTTGCAGCGGAGAACACAAGCACAAGCAGCAATAAAAGAGGGAACGTAAGCGCCACAATATCGATAAGCACAGCAGGTGCAGGTGGGCCGAGCTTCAACCCGTCCGGAAACTATACAGAGAGCGACAGCTCAGGCACAACATACTCCAATTCGCATTTAAACGCGTCAAACATAACAATAAAGAGCAAAGAGGACACAACCGTCAGTGGCGGAGTAGTAAGAGGAGATAACGGCCTGAAACTTGATGTAGGTGGA
>Ga0208695_1000395_pt1 | contig 49877 bp, 44 predicted proteins | sample AD_UKC111_MetaG_FD_184449 | JGI IMG/M metagenome (GOLD analysis project Ga0208695, IMG submission 184449) | Active sludge microbial communities of municipal wastewater-treating anaerobic digesters from Hong Kong - AD_UKC111_MetaG (SPAdes)... | ecosystem: Engineered > Bioreactor > Anaerobic >... | reverse complement strand
GCAAAAAACGCTCGCCCTTGACACCCCTAACTGTAGTGCCTTAAATTAAACAATATACAAATTTATGGAAAGGAGAACCTAACTTAGAAAATTAAAAAATTTGTCTTGACAATGGGGAGCATTATATATATTGACTTACAACTTCTTTAGTGATATACCACATTATATAACTAATGTAGTATGGCGGTGATTCTATGAAAATTAACCAAGATAGCATTAAGCCAATATACATACAGATTGCTGAAGGTATTGAGAAGAGTTGAAGAACATGATAGACAGTTTTGAAGGAAGGGAATAACTTGGACAAAATTATAGTGTGTAATCAATTGACAAAGGTGTATAAAGACAAGAAGGCACTTGACTCAATAGATTTAAACATTGGTAAAATAAATTAATATAAATACCGCCCACTTTTCAACATTACTATTGAAGATATTGAAAAACCATAATCTATAGACAATACAACTTCTGCTAATTGCTTTCAAATAATCGTGAACACAATTAGTAGAAGCTGTATTCTTACTTCATAAAAAAATCACTTAAGTTTATTTTATTCTGGATATAATTAATTGTATGGGATTAGCATCCACATTTACGGTTAATCTCTTATATCTTGTCTTTATTGAAGGCTTGTTACTTTCAAGGATCTCTAGTATTAAAGCCAAAAATTCCTTGACATTTTTTGTTATAACATATTTCCTGTTTTCATCGCTGCCGTAATTAATAATTTGTCCAATAGTTCCATTTTCATCAGGATCCAAATCAATGCCTATATAGTTTCCGTTCAGGTCATGGGCTAGAGGTATCCATTTTCTATTGGCATACACTTTCTTTATGGCTTTCTCCGGAACAGATTCCGCAACTTTTTCGCATTCCTTCATCAGCTCCTTGTCCTTTAATACATATAACCAGTCACACCAATTCATAAACATTTCGCCAAGAGAGAGAAACTTCAATCCAAGTATACTGCCTTCAAGATTTTCATTGTCTCCGTTGTTACACTGGTACAGTTCCTTTAATTGGGCCGGTAACTCAAAACCCATCTTTTCTTCTATCTCATTTACTTCTTCCATCTTAACCGCTGGATTCAAATATGCTTTAAAGCCCGGCTTCTCTTTTTCGTATACCGCTGTCACACGGTTCCAAAGTTCTTCTATACTAAGTTGTTCAATATCATTCATCTATTTACGCCTCTTTCAGAAGTATTTGCTATACAATAAAAAATGATTTCTCTGCAAATGTTTATATGATTTATTGTGCAGTAAAATCACTATTATTATATATGATATATTATATAATTCCTATTAAAAAGTTTGTTTTTTTAATTTTATGAATCCTCCGATAAGCTTTTAATATAATCTTTAATAAAATTCAATGTTTCAAATCTCTCATATTCTATTCTTAATCCATATTCAAAATAATCCTCATGAGAAATTTTCCTCAAAATGACGGCTTTCAAAAATATAACTTTCTGCAACATATATAAATCAATCTCAAGTATATCATTAACAGAAAATGATTCTTTAGAGTATATTTTAAGACCAAATATGCTTATATCTTTTATAGTGGCCAGGTGCTTCTTATCTTTACCCCTCTTTCTAATGTCAGCATATAAAGAAACCGGCTTCCTTTCATGAAGTCTCAACTCGGAACCGGGTTCTATGGTATCGATTTGAAACTTCAGAATATTTCTCCTAGAATCTATAGATATAACATTACAACCAATTTTTATTATATTATCTTGTTCTTTTATCGTAATTACCGCCGGATCACCTTCACGAAAATTAAGAACTGGAAACTGCCTTGTCAGACGAAGAGTAATTGAAGAATCACTTGAATCAATAATATCACATCTAAAGGGTTTGACTGCCGAGTAGTGACTAACCAATACAACTTTGTCAACCTTTAATTCCATATTATCACCTCATAATGATAATGGCTTATATGACTTCTAAGTATTCTATATATAGATATTCTGTATATTATAAATATTCTATAAAATTCATCAAAATCCTTTTTATTAGGGGTATTATTCTTTTTACAGCATTTAGAAAATTCGCCTTACACCGACAATCCTCTGTTTATAATATTCTTCATTAATCTCATAAACATCTACTGAATAATTTAATTTACTGGCAATTATGAACTCGTTTTTATTAACGAAAATACCCACCGAAGCAATGTCTTTTCTCTGTTCATCCGAACTGAAAAAAACAAGATCTCCTGCTATCGGACTTTCTTTTGACATGTCAATTTCCTTGCCCATCTTATATTGCATATCCAAAGTTCTTGGAAGTCTAACCCCGTTAATCCTGCTACAAATATACGTTAAGCCCGAACTATCAATCCCCCAGGCACTAATACCCCCTTGAAGAAAAACAGTTCCCTTAAACTTTAATGCAGTAGCCACAAATGACTCGGCAGATGTTTTTGCAACCTTTTTTCCAGGTTCAATATGTATTGTACCGTTTTCACTGATCCATCCAGTTTTTTCGTCCGGTAATGCCACCTCATACCAACCCTGAACACTTTTAATTACAGAAAACTCGGTCCCCATCACTACATCCCTTATAAGCGAACCATTTACCATTTGAGACAGAACACTGGACTTCTTTACAGTGACAATTATTTTTGATTCCGAATTATCCTGATCTAGTGATGACGTGTCTTTAGTAATATACCTTGTTTTTATCCAGCCTGTTAAACCGTCTGCAGTTTCTACCTTTGACCACGATTCCTTAGACTCAATTATATTGACAGGCTGATTGTACAAAACCTGTGTAATCTTTTCAGATTGTACGGTAGCATCCTTGAATAGTTCTACCGCAGTATCCGTTATAACACCTATATTGTTCCATGATGCTGATACTGAAAATGCACCTGAAAGACCGGCACCTGCATCATCAGTATTTTCATTGTTGCTGCATCCGCTAAAAAATATTAGTGTCATTAATAATGTCAATATTACTTTCTTACCCATTGTTACCCCGCCATATTATAACTTTATAACATTTACATCATTTCCATACACTTTACAAATTGTATCTAATTCCCACTTTTTGCAGGTAAAAAGAATAATTTGCCTTTTTTCTGATAAGTCTTTAAACATTTCTAATGTGTCATAAGTTCGCTTCTGGTCATAGAAGGAGAATACTTCATCCATTATAAGAGGCAGAGTTTCCCCTTTCATCATCAAAAGCTCCGAAGATGCTATTCTTAATGCCAGATAAATCTGCTCCACTGTACCGCAGCTAAGCATGTCCACTGATACCACAGAACCCGTTTCCGGTTCTATTAGCCGTAATACAAGATTATCATCGAGTTTGAGCCTGTTATACTTATTACATGTCATTTTACTTAGTATATACCCTGTCTTTTCATTTAATGCAGGTACAAAATCCCTATGAATCTCTGTGCTTGCTTCATAAAGAGTCTCAAGAGCGGTTTTTAAAGAGAATATCCTACCCTCTATTTCCTCTTTGCTTGCCTCTAATTCATTTATCTCTTCAACTACTTTTTGAAGCTCTTCATCCTTTATGGAATTCTTTAGAATAGTTTCAACTTCCTTTACTTTTAAAAGGATATTCTGAATATCCTCTCCATTCTTTCTTTCTTCTTTTTCAAGCACCTCTTCCAGTTCATATATACATGCTTCTCGCGATAATAATTGCAGCTGCCCCTCACACAAAGATAAACTTATATCTTCAAAACATATATCGCAGTTGCTTTCAATAATCGCAACACTGCGGGATACTTTGTTAAGCTCGTCATATAAGACATCAATTGTATCTATGTTATTAATACCCAATATCAATGCTGCCTTATCAATACATTTTTTATATTCCGATTCCAAATCTGCCTTTCTTGACGCCATATATCGGCTGCCTAAACTCTGTGAAATCTTTTTGTCATATGTATTTTTGATTATGCCAAAATACTCGGCATTTATAGATTCCTGTTCTAAATCAATGCTTGCTGCAAAAAGCTTTTCATGTACGTTATTGAGTAATACTGCCTTCTGTTTTTCTAAAGAAACCAACTTTTCTTCAAGTATGGAAAGGTCATTGTTTAAATCGTTAAAATAGCTTACATTGCTTTTGTATAAAGCATGGAGTCTGAAAAACTCCTCTACGGAAGAAGCTTTGACTGTAAGAAGGATAGCTTCTATCCTTTCCTCAAGCTCACCAAGTTCTGCTTCCAAATCGTTCTTTTCTTGATATTCCCCGCTTTCGGACGCATCAGGCAACTCATTATCTTCATTACCTTCAATCACCGATAATTCTCTCTTATCATGATTTGATTTCACTATATAGAGCAATATGGCAATTATAGTAAATACAGGCACACCTGCCATAAGGAACGGATTAACAAAAAAGCCTATAATAGACAATAAGACAAGCATGCAGTTTACAATAATCGCTATGCTATAAGCATCCAATCCATTTTTTCCGTTTTCGGTATGTTTTTCATTTACATAAATATCCGAAAAAAACTCTCCTCTTATATTATTCATTCGTTTTTTTATATTGTCAACTTTATTGTTCAAATCCAGCATCTCTTGGTCCACATTGCTGTCTAAATACTTAAACCCCAATATTTTCTCCAGAGATTTTTCTGCTTCTCTCATCTCATCTTTCTTATTGTACAGCCTTTCCTTAAGAGTCGCTATCTCTTCATTGCAATCCAAATATCCTTTATATTCACTGACTAATTGTGCAAGATCATCATCTGAAAGCTCCATGAGCCTCCAATCCATACAATCCATTGCATCATCGGTTTGGGCATTTTCAAGCATTAAAGCTTTTTCATCCTCAAGCATTTTAATTCTTTCAATGATATCTTTTAAATTTTTTTCCTTGTCCTTTGCTTCTTCCAAATCCCTTCTCAGTTTCAAATAAGCCTTTGACTTGATAATGTCCTCCTTAACGGTATTCAGTCTCTCTAATTGGGTAATATTTTCTTTAAGCTCCTGCTCCAACAGTTCCAGATTTTCCCTTTCTTTTTGCATTTCAGACTGAATAGACTTAAGCTCTTGCAACCTTATATTGATGCGTTCAAGAGAATCCGGTAAACCCTTAATAGTTCCGGTATACTTTTTTATGGCCTCTTTCAAGGCTTTCTCTCCCTTATTAAAGGACACATCCTCAAAACCGGTTTGAGAAAGGTTAATCAGCACATTTTTTACCTCAGCAAGACCTGCATCATCAATAAATGCACCTGTTTGTCTGACAAATACGGTCTTTTCAAAACATATCTCACTTAGCTTAATGTGATTTTGTGCAAATAAAATATTTTTATTTTTATCTATTTCAAATGTATTTGTTATATCGTTAAAAAAAGAGTCATAGACCCTTACGGTGTTATCGAGAAAATTTCTATCAACCCTTATCTGCTGCCCATTATCGAGAATATATTCCATAGAGCCTGAAAACCCTGAATCCTGCCATGGTTTGTATTTCTTTAAATTGCTGGCTCCTTGTCCCTTCAACTGTTTTGAGCCTTTTGCTCCATAAAGCATATATTTAATGAAGTTTTGCAGCGTGGTTTTCCCCGATTCATTTTCGCCATATATTATATTTATATTTCCGTCAAAATCTGCCACAAAATTTTTAAACTTACCAAATGCTGTTAATTCCAGCTTTTTTATTTTCATATATCAATCTTACCTTTCTCCAAGGCTATAAGTCCAAAATCTAAAGCTCTCTTGAGCTTAGATTTAATCTCTTCATCCTTTTCATCCTCTATTTTTTTAAGCATTTTCCTTGCAAAAATTCCTCTAAGTCCCGGCTCACAGGAGATTTCGTCAATATTGTATGAAAGTCTTGTATCATTAATAATTTTGACAAAGAAAAACATCTCATTTAATTTATCCTCTATTTGCTTTAGTTCCTTGCCCAACTCGTATTCAGTCAAGCCTTTGAGTCTGATAGAAACAAGACTATTTGAAGAAACATTTTTTATAAGCTCATTTATTTTTTCTTCTATCTTTTCATATGTATCTAAGCCTGTAATATCCAACTCCATATTGTAATACTGCTTTTTAAAAGTCCTTACAAATTCATATTCCAGTATTTTTCTTTTATCATATGATTCATTGTATAATGTACATAAAAAGACACCATGCTCACCTTCTTCATCAAACCCCAACGGTTCCGGACTTCCGGGATTAAATATGTTACCATAGCCACCAATATTTTCAGCTCTATTGTGAAAATGGCCCATTGCTATATAATCCATGCCTGTAGTAGCCAAACTGTGACTGGATACAGGGTTTAGAACAGTCTTACCGAAATTCATATCCACAGTTCCATGAAGCATAAGTATATTAAAACAACCTTTGTTAAGGGCTATATCCGGAATAGAAGGCTCTAACCTGTTGCTGTTCTCAAATCCCATTCCGAATACGCATGTATTAATATCTTCAAAGTAAACAAAGCTCTTTTCGGGACATAAAATAAAGACATTTTTCGCCCACGAATAATTTTGATATAATGAATTTGATGCATAAGGATCATGGTTACCGGGCACCATCACTATCTTTATATCGGGTATGCTTTTAAAAAGCTCATTGACATGGTTAATAGTAGAGCGTCTGATATATTTATGCTCATATAAATCCCCGCTTATAAGAATCATATGAGCCTTCTTATTTTTAGCAGTATCTACTATAAACGCCAAAACATCCTTGAGGTCCTGCCTCCTGACGGATGATCTCTTTGTGTCTGCTCCTAATGAAGTAAAGGGCATGTCCAAGTGTATGTCTGCACAATGCAAAAATTTAAGTATATTCATTAAAAACACCCTGTAAAATGTTTATTGAATTTTTCTTTCATTTTATCAATAACTGGATTGTTTTCAAATAGGCATTTTTTAATTTTTATCAGCATTTCTTTCAAATGTCAAAATATCATTCTTACTTGACAACCATCGGCGAATATTTGATATAATATTTATATGAGTCTTATTACAAACAAATGTAATAGATTTTCGCTTTTAATAATCATAATTTCCAAATTATTATATATCTTGCCTTTCTGTAATACAAGTTTATATGAAGAGTTTTTCAGCAGCAAGATTTTTTACAAAATATGGTATATTATAGCAAATTGCAGTGTTCCTGATCCATGTATTGAATAAGCATGAGGTGAATTTAATGAACAAAATTTCTCATATGGAGTATGACGATTTAGGAATTATTGATAATAACTCCAATGATAATAACTCCAACAATATAAATCCATGGAAAATAATAGTTGCCGATGATGACAGCGAAGTTCATAGGGTAACAAAACTAGAATTATTGCATTAGGTTATGGACTTTCAGCTGATGAAGCCGATATTATTGTACAAGCTGCCCCTATGCATGATATAGGAAAAATCGCAATTCCGGATGAAATATTAAACAAGCCCGGTAAGCTTACACCTGAAGAATTTGAAATCATGAAGACCCATTCCCAGTTGGGCTATGACCTATTGAAAACTTCTTCACGAATGACTCTAAAAGCCGCTGCTATCATCGCACTTCAACATCATGAAAAATACAACGGCACGGGTTATCCCAATAATCTTAAAGGCGAGCAAATACATATCTACGGAAGAATAGCCGCCGTTGCAGATGTATTTGATGCATTAGGCTGCGACAGGGTATATAAAAAGGCATGGGAATTAGAAAAAATTATTGAGCTTTTCAAACAAGAACGGGGCCAACACTTTGACCCTATCCTTGTAGATATTTTATTCAAAAATATGGATAAGATTCTTGAAATCAAAAAGTCCCTTTCCGACTAAATCAAATATCTCTTTTCTCATAAATGCTGCGGGATATAATATATGAAATATACAGTACAATAAAAGATATACTTAACATCATAACATATGCCAAATATGTTTTTTCCTCTATAATTTTGCCTATTTCATTAAATATCCTTCCAATAGCACTATCTGCAGGAATAAGGTTAGCCAGAGGAACTATAAAAGCTATTGCCAATAAAGGAAGATATGTTAATAACTTTGCTTTGTTATAGCCAAATTTAAAGAAAATCGGTACTTGAAAAGAAGCAACCACAGAAAATATTAAAAAGCCAATACATACTACAAACAATAACTCCTCTATCTCAATATTCTTTTCTATAATCACAGCCGATAAAAATACAATTACAACAGAAACCGCTAAAAATAAAACTGATCCAGCCAATGAAAACATATATCTTCCGGTTACAATATCTTTTCTTTTCAGAGAAAAGGTGCCGTACAGCTTATCAAGTGAATTTTTTTCTCCAATTGAAAAAGGGTATGATGCTAAAAACAATGCCCAGATCATAAACATAGGCGGTATTATATACGGTTCCTTATTACCGATCCCAAATAAGAATCCCACAGCCAGCAATACAAAAAGAAACCTGCAATATGGTTTTACAGTCAGAAAATCAAGCTTTAGCACTTTAACTGCTTTAGTCATACCAATAACCTCCCTTTATTTATAAAGACTATAATATCATCCATTGTACACGATTCAATAAGTACTTTGCTGCCCATCATGCCCGCTTTATCAACTTCTATAAGTCCTTCAAACCCTTCTCCATGTTCCCTTAAACCGACAATCATCTTCTTTTGCTTTGGATCGATATCGTTCTTACCGCCTTTAACAAGACAATAGCTTTCTAAAAGCAAATCTTTTGTCCCTGTAAAAACAATTTCTCCGTTATTAATAAATGTTATATAGTCTGCAACTTTATCAAGATCTGAAGTTATGTGAGTGGAGAATAGAACACTTCTTGTTTCGTCAATTATAAAATCACTTAATATATCCATAAGTTCATCTCTAGCTACCGGGTCAAGGCCACTTGTTGGTTCATCAAGTATCAAAAATCTGGCATCATGGGATAATGCTACAGCTATCATAAGTTTCATCTTCATTCCCCTTGATAAATCCTTAACCTTTTTGTTCCTATCCAGGTTAAACTCATTAAGATAACCTGCAAATTTGCTGCTGTCCCATTTTCGGTAAAATAATCTTACAGCCTTCTCAACATCATTAAGGTTCCAATCATCCACAAAATAAGGCTGATCGAATACCACCCCAATTTGTTCCTTTATAATATCTTCATACGTTATATTATCAAGTTCCAATACCTTGATATCACCCGATTGTCTTTTTATCATATTGAGTATTAACTTTATTGTGGTAGTCTTTCCTGCACCATTAGGTCCTATAAAGCCCATTATATAGCCTTGGGGTAAAGAAAAACTCACATTTTTTAATGAAAAATCGCCAAAGCTCTTATTTAGGTTACTGATTTCCAATACATTACTCATAATTTTCCTCCTTAAGCATTGTTTCGAAAATTGTCCGGAGCTCATCCTTGCTTATTTTTGCAATTTTTGCCGAATTAATAGCTGCTGTGAAACTTTCCTCAATATTCCGTAAAAGCTGCTCGCGAACCATTTCCGAGTTTTTAGGCAAAACATAACAGCCTTTTCCCTGTACATTTGCTACAAAACCTTCCTGCTCTAAGTCCCCATATGCACGGGTTGTGGTGATAACACTTATCTTGAGATCCTTTGCCAGCTGTCTTATCGACGGCAACACCTCACCCTCCGACAGCTCTCCGCTTAATATGGCATTTTTTATCTGTTCTTTTATTTGCTCATATATAGGAACTCCGCTGCTATTTGATATTACTATTCTCACATTCCTACCACCTTATTATATAGTTTATAGTGTATATATACTATATATACATTATAAACTGTTTGTTTTTAATTGTCAATTGATGAAGTCAAAAATTCTAATTCTACACAATGTAAAATTACCTTTACATTATATATTCATCATGATATAATAATAATGTAAAGTTAACTTTACCTTTTTTATTTGAACTGGGGGGGTTTATTTGAAAAATAGAATAAAAGAATTGAGAGAAAAGTATAAATTGACACAGGATGAGTTGGCCAATAAGGTGGACGTATCCAGGCAAACAATTATATCATTGGAAAAAGGCAAGTACAATCCTTCAATCATTTTGGCACATAAAATCTCACAGGTCTTTGAATTAACCATTGAGCAGGTTTTTATATTTGATAAGGAGGAATCCGAAAATGAAAAATAATATTTTTAGAGAGCAAAGTCTAAAAAACAACTATGATATCATTTTATTATCTTTAGTTACCATTGTTTTTATCTTACTAGGCTCATTTTCTATAGATTACATTTATATTTACGGAATACCCCTTTTATTAATTCCATTCATTTTTACATACATACCTTATAGAAAACTAAAGAAAGGTGACGAAAGAGTAAAATCATTGACATATTTAACAAGCTTTGCAGCACTAATGCTTTTCATTTCCATATCGGTACTAACATGTATATGGCTTAATTTTAACTTTAATAAACAATACACATTTACTGTCAATGTAGGTACAATAATAGAAAATATATTTTTAGGATTAGGCATTCTGTTCTTTGCCTTTTCAGCTTTATTTTCTTTTTTCAGAAGACGATATTAAAAATTAATAAGCAATCCATAAGCACCATAAACAAAGCAGGGATCACATGCTTTAAAACCAGTCTTAGCTTACCCATTACAGCTAACTGGTTTTTTTATTTTATTTTTTAAACTTTTTTAATATAATGCGTTTGACACATTCAAGTATTTTTTCCAGCTTATCACTCCTATTTTCAAGTATTCTTACAACCAAACCGAATTTCTTTGCTTTGCTGATGCCAAACTGCAAACCATCTATGGTATCAAGCTCTTCATAAATATCATCTATAAGACTATCATCCAGCTTATCATAGAAAAATCCAAGGGATGCCAAATGGGTATATCCTTCAAAAAATCCTATTCCTCCAAGATATTGCTCCATTGGACAAAGAAACTGATTTTCCGCAAATATAAGCTCATTTCCGTAATAAATGCGGATACTGCTTCGATATTCACCAAATTCAAATACTTCTCCACTTTTTACTCTACCCCCCGATAATATTTCGGAATAGAGAAACGCTGAGCCCTCAGCCATCCTACACTCCATGGTAGAGCGAAAACGTGAATCCTTAAACGGTATAACAGCCTTAGGCCAATAATCCAAAAAAGATCCTTTTCCAAGCCTGAAACTATTGTGTTGTAATGCACAACCCTCCTTCATTCGGTGAATTTTTTGATATGACTGGCTTTCCAACCTGACTTTAGATTCCGCATCCAGCTCCACATCAATCCTATATGTATCACCTTCCATTATTCCTGCTGACGCAGACATAACCATGATACTCATAATACCATTGTCTTCATAGAACGGCTTGGCAATTTTAAACGGTGCTGAAAAATATGAGTTTTCCAGATACGTTTTTCCATTTATAGCTTTTGATTTTATTAATAAGAGGCTCTCTTTCCCAAATGAATTCTTCATATTTAAACACCTTCTAACAGGACACTTTTCTTAATCCAGGCAATAACCTTGCCAAGCCCTTCATTGGTATTAAGATTGGTAAAAATAAACGGTTTATCCCCTCTCATTTTTTTTGAGTCTCTCTCCATTACCTCCAAGCTTGCTCCAACATAAGGTGCAAGATCAATCTTGTTAATTACGAGAAGATCCGATCTTGTTATTCCCGGTCCTCCTTTTCGCGGAATCTTATCGCCTTCCGCTACATCTATGACATATATTGTTGCATCTGCCAGCTCCGGACTAAATGTTGCAGAAAGATTATCCCCTCCGCTTTCTATAAATACAATTTGTATATCGGGAAACCGTTGAACCAGGTCCTCCACTGCTTCAAGATTCATGGAAGCATCCTCACGGATTGCCGTATGAGGACATCCTCCTGTCTCAACGCCTATTATCCTTTCCTTTGGCAGAACACTATTCTTTATTAGAAATTCAGCATCTTCCTTTGTGTATATATCATTAGTTACGACACCTATGCTATAAGTCGCTGCCATCTCTCTTGTCAATTTTTCAATAATGGCAGTTTTTCCCGATCCAACAGGTCCTCCAACTCCTATTTTTACATAATTCATATTAACCCTCCATTCTATAAAAAAATATAGCTATGAAATATATAACCTGGTATAAAGCCTCTCATGCTGCATTGATCTTAGATCAAATCCAAAACAACTGCTTCCCATATGTTCTTCCGAAAGGTCTTCCACCTTGTAAAGAAGCTTTTGAAAGATTCCATGCATGCCGAACAATATCCTTTGCCCATCATTTTGGCTTATGGGTATAAGTTTTGCACAATTATTTATTATTGCAGAAGCTGCACCATAGGTTACAGCTGAAAGAGCTTGAGTTTTCCCAATAGATAAAAGTCTTGTAACAAATCCATACATAACAGGATAACATCCTTCAATATCTCCTTTATTAACTTTTTCAATCATCGTTTCAAATGTATCGTTTGTGCCCAATACAATTTCAAGCATTCTCATAAACCTTTTACCAAGCTTCACACTGGCCGTCCTAATTTCTCTAGGTGCCTTTGAAGCTGAAAAAAGCTCATCAAGCCCCATAACCCTTTCTATTTGTTCATTGCTGGTATATTCCCACGCCAGCTTTACCGCAAGTAAATCATTATACAGAAAGCTGTGTAAAAGGTAGTTCTCAAGATATATTCGCGAAGATTCAGGATCGTGTACAATACCCTTTTGAACATATGTTTCAAGACCATAGGATTGAGTAAAACCCCCTATTGGAAATAATGGATCACTAATCTGCAACAGATGAAAAAAAGGTATTCCATCTTTCTCAGTGGGAATGGGAATGCGAGTGTCCATGAGCATGCCTCCCTAAAGGTGTTATTAGTTTACAGCTTTTTTTGTAAGGTGAAAGTCCGCATTTTATCAGTGCATTCATCAACGGTTCGTCATATGGAGTAAGCAGTTCATCCCCCTCTATAAAAAGAGGTGCATGTCTGTTGCCCATCTCATAGCATGCTTTTGCCGTTTCATACCTGCTTTGAGGATTCATAGCGATGCAATCACAATAAGGAATTCTTACAACCAACACCTTGTTTCCGTCCTGCCATAATACATCACCTTCTTTTAAAGCTTCTCCTCCATTGTTTCTTATTCCTATTTCCATTCCATTTGAACCGATCTTATGAAGTATTTTTTTTTCAACCTCAAACCATTCCACATCAATAAAATCTATGACCAAATCCTTGTTATCCACGTCTTTTAAATTATATAGAACCTTATCTGCAATCATTTTTTCCCACCCCTAAAACATAAAATATCGCTGAGCCATTGGCAAAATCTTAAGAGGCTCACATGTAATAAGCTCTCCATCTACCCTTACATCGTAGGTTTCAGGATCCACTTCAATATTAGGTGTCGCATTATTTAATATCATATCCTTCTTGGTAATATTCCTGCATCCCGATACAGGCACAACTGTCTTTTGAAGACCCATTTTTTCTATGATGCCGTTCTGTAATGAAGCCTTTGAAACAAATGTCATACATGTGCCGTACTTCGCCTTACCGAAAGCTCCAAACATATTTTTATAAATTACAGGCTGAGGCGTTGGGATAGAGGCATTAGCATCACCCATCCTGCTTGATACAATAAACCCGCCCTTTATTATCATTTCAGGCTTAACACCGAACATTGCAGGCTTCCATAGAACAATATCCGCAATTTTGCCCCTTTCCAAGGAACCCACATACTTTGATATGCCATGAGTTATTGCAGGATTTATGGTATATTTTGCAATATATCTTTTTGCTCTTAAGTTGTCACTGCCGCCTTTTTCTCCCGATAAAGCACCTCTTTGAATCTTCATTTTATGAGCAGTCTGCCATGTCCTTATAATAACCTCCCCAACACGACCCATAGCCTGAGAATCGGAACTCATCATGCTAAAAACTCCCATATCATGAAGTATGTCCTCGGCAGCTATGGTCTCAGGTCTGATTCTTGAGTCTGCAAACGCTACATCTTCCTTCACCTTGCTGTCCAAATGATGGCATACCATCAACATATCCAGGTGTTCGTCCAGTGTGTTAACAGTATAAGGCATTGTGGGATTGGTGGACGACGGAATCACATTCAATAGTGCAGCAATCTTAATTATATCGGGTGCATGGCCGCCTCCGGCCCCCTCAGTATGGTAGGTATGAATGGTTCTTCCGGCAATTGCCCTTATGGTATCCTCAACAAAACCCGCTTCATTTAATGTATCCGTATGAATAGCCACTTGTACATCAAAAAGGTCCGCTACATTTAAACAAGTATCTATTGCTTTTGGAGTTGTTCCCCAGTCCTCATGGAGCTTTAAGCCTATTGCTCCGGCTTCTATCTGCTCTGTCAAAGGCTTCTCAAAAGATGCATTGCCCTTTGCCAGAAACCCAAGATTCATCGGAAAGTCCTCTGCAGCCTCCAGCATCTTTCGTATGTTAAAACTTCCCGGTGTACAAGTAGTGGCATTTGTTCCGTCCGCAGGTCCCGTTCCTCCGCCCAACATGGTGGTTATGCCACTGTACAACGCTGTTTCTATCTGCTGCGGACATATAAAATGTATATGTGTATCGATTCCGCCAGGAGTGGCAATGAGTCCTTCTCCCGCAATGACCTCGGTAGATGCACCAATTATCATATCTTGCCAAACGCCATCCATCATACCAGGATTTCCAGCTTTACCAATTGCTACTATTTTGCCATCCTTGATTCCTATATCTCCCTTAACAATTCCCCATGAGTCAAGCACTATTGCATTGGTGATAACCAAATCCAAAACATTGTCATCTCTGGCAGCTGATGGGGATTGACCCATTCCGTCCCTTATGGATTTGCCTCCTCCAAATTTACATTCGTCGCCATAGACTGTGTAGTCCTCTTCAATCTCTATGATAAGCTCAGTATCTGCAAGCCTCACCCTGTCACCTTTAGTGGGGCCGTACATACCTGCATAATCTTCACCTTTAATTCTAATACTCACTTTTACTCCACCCCCTTAAAGCCAAAATCTCTCGCTTTTTTCAACGCATTTTCCAGTGATTTTTCCTGATCAATCATACCTGAAGTCAAGTCATTAAGCCCATGAACTTCTCTTTTTCCTCCAATTTCAACCAATTGCACTTCCTTTTCCTCTCCCGGCTCAAATCTTATAGCTGTTCCGGAAGGAATATCAAGCCTCATACCAAAGGCACTCTTTCTATCAAACTCAAGACAGGAGTTAACTTCAAAGAAATGAAAATGCGAACCCACTTGAACAGGCCTATCTCGTGTATTTGAAACCTTGAGAGACAATGTTTTCCTTTCACTATTTAAATTAACAAATTCATTTTGAATAAAATACTCACCGGGAATCATTTTATAGCCCTCCTTCAGCGTATGGGATTATGAACGGTAACAAGCTTTGTACCATCCGGAAATGTGGCTTCTATTTGAATCTCATGTATCATGGCATCAACACCTTCCATCACATCGTCTTTTGACAGAATCTTTGCTCCATACTGCATCAACTCGGTAACAGACTTTCCGTCTCTGGCAGCTTCCATAAGTTCAGAGCTAATGAGTGCTACAGCCTCAGGATAATTGAGTTTAAGGCCTCTGTCTTTGCGTTTTCTCGCTAATTCACCTGCAAAATGAAGCATGAGCTTTTCCATTTCTCTAGGCGTCAAATGCATCTTTCATCAACCTCCAATTAAATGTGGCACAATAAATTAAATAGCAATCTTTTCTTGTATTTTTTGGGGATCGATTCCCTCTGTTTTTCCATCCAAAACTATGCTCCCTTTATCCATAACATAGAAATAATCCGCTACATCCATAACAAATTCCAAGTATTGCTCTACAATAAGCATAGTAACGTTTCCACGTGCTTTAAGCTTTTTTATTACCCTCCCTATATCCTGTATAATGGAAGGCTGAATTCCCTCAGTAGGCTCATCTAAAAGAAGGATCTTAGGCTCCGAAACCAGAGCACGGGCAATAGCCAGCTGCTGCTGCTGCCCTCCGCTTAAATCTCCTCCCTTTCTTTTCATCATCGTCTTTAAAACCGGAAACAACTCAAATACTTCCTCTGTTAATACCCCTTTTTTATAACCATTTCTTTCCAATCCTAATATGAGGTTCTCATATACCGTCAATTGAGGAAAAATATCTCTGCCCTGAGGCACATAACCTATACCCTTTCTTGCCCTGTTGTACGTGGGTAATCTTGTTATATCTTCATTATCCAGATAAACGCTTCCTTTTGGCGTCTTTACAAGTCCCATTACACTCTTTAGAAAAGTCGACTTACCTACTCCATTTCTGCCTAATAGGCACGCTACACTACCAGGCTCAACATTAAGGCTCACATCCTTTAATATGATACTTTCTCCATAGTAAGCACAAAGATTATCTACCTTAAGCATATTATTCTCCCCCTCTCCCCAAATAAACTTCTATAACCTTTGGATTATTCTGAACATCCTGCATATTCCCTTCATCTAACAGCATACCTTCATGGAGCACAGTCACTTTGTCTGCACACTCCCTCACAAACTCCATATCATGCTCTACAACAATTACCGAACACGTCTCCGAAATTTCTTTAAGGAGCTCTCCGGTTCTTTCAGTTTCTTTCCTTCCCATGCCTGCAACAGGTTCATCCAAAAGCATTATTTCAGGCTGCTGCACCAAAAGCATACCTATCTCAAGCCATTGCTTTTCACCATGGGAAAGAGCTGCAGGTGTACGATACCTTTTCTCATACAAACCAATAGTTCTAAGCACATCCTCTATTCTTTCCATTTGCTCTTTATTTAGCTTTGAAAAAAGTGATGAATACAACGACCTCTTTTTCACTGCTGCAAGCTCCATGTTTTCATAAATTGTAATCCCCATAAAAACCGACGGCACCTGGAACTTCCTTCCTATTCCCAGTTCTACAATCTGATGCTCAGACATTTTGGTGACATCACTGATAGACTTAAAGAGGATACTACCCTCTGCAGGCCTGACCCGACCGCATATTGCATCGAGCAAAGTTGTTTTTCCTGCTCCATTAGGTCCTATAAAAAAGTGTATATCACCTTTTTTTACTGAAGTATTTAGTTTGTTCACCGCTTTAAAACCATCAAAGCTCACAGTCAAATCCTTGATTTCCAAAATATTATCCGACATGTTCATCACATCCTAACCCTTCAATCATATTTATTTTTGTCTGAGAATCTATTTTAGGATCTATTTTAGAATTCGTTTCAGAACCCGTTTCGAAATCCTTTCCTATAGTTCTTATTTTTCTTATTTTTTCCTTTATTTGTTTTGATAAACCCATCAAACCGTAAGGCATAAATATAACTACAGCTACAAACATAATACCTATAAAATATGACCACACAGCAGGGAAGCTTTCGCTTACAGCACTTTTAAGTGAATTTACCAGTATGGCTCCGATAATCGCTCCCACCAAAGTACCTCTTCCTCCTATAGCAACCCATATAACCATTTCAACAGAAGGAACAATACCCATCTCAGCTGGGGATATAATCCCTACCTGAGGAACAAACAGGGCTCCGGCCAAACCTGCAAGACCTGCAGAGATGCAATACACAAATGTTTTATAAGTTGCAGGATTGTAACCCGAAAAACGTGCCCTGTTTTCACCATCCCTGATAGCAATCAAAACTTTCCCTATGCGTCTTCTTACAATCCATTTGCAGAATATAAATGACAGTATCAGCACTACCAAAGCCACATAATAAAGACCAACCTTTGTAGATGAAGCAGAAATCGGAAGTCCGAAAATTGTTTTAAAATTGGTAATACCGTTGGTACCTCCCGTAAAGGCCTGCTGACCTACAAACAAAACAACAAAAATGATGGAAAGAGCTTGAGTCAGAATAGAGAAATATACACCTTTAATCCTGTTCTTAAATGTAAGATATCCTACTACCAATGCAAGTACTACCGGTACCACAACAGATAATATGATTGCCAGGGGTGCATAAGCGAAAGGCTTCCAGAACCAGGGCAATGTTTCCTGCCCGCTCCAGGACATAAAATCAGGCAGTTTTCCTCCGCTGGCTTCAAGCTTTAAGTACATTGCCATACAATATGCACCCAGTCCAAAGTAAACACCGTGTCCAAGACTAAGTATTCCCGTATAGCCCCATATTAGGTCAATTCCAAGGGCCAAAACAGCAAAGGCAATGAACTTTCCGAGAAGATTGGTTCTAAAGTCCGATAGAAATAATGGTGCAATGGCCAGAAGAACCAATAAAACTGTAACCGTTATGTTATTTCCAAGTAACCGTCCTTTAATTCCTTGTAAATTTTCATTCATGATACTCACCCCCTACTCATCAAGTGCCCTGCTGCTTATAGTAAAGAAACCTTGAGGTTTCCATTGAAGAAATAGAATAACCATCAGAAAGACCAGAACTTTTCCCATTGAAGCATTTGTAAAAAATTCAAAAGTCGTATTTCCGATTCCTATTGCTCCGGCTCCTGCCACAGTTCCTATTATCCTTCCCACACCACCTAGCACAACAACCATAAATGTATCTATTATATAGTTTGTTCCAAGGGTTGGGCCGATTGAACCTAGTAGTGTCAATGCACAACCTGCAATACCGGCCAATCCAGATCCTAATGCAAATGTCATTGCATCCACCCGCCTTGTGTTGATTCCAAGGCTTTGTGCCATGCTCCTGTTCTGCATGACGGCTCTGATTCTTCTTCCACCATCGGTTTTATAAAGAAAAAAGTATACGCCCACTATGCAAAGTCCAACCAATAAAATTATGAAAAGCCTTTTATAAGGCAGTTGAAGATCATTAAAAACAGTTAATCCTCCATTTAACCATCCGGGACTTTTTACATCCACGTTTGGAGCCCCGAAAATGCTCCTTGCCAACTGTTGAAGTATAAGGCTCACACCCCATGTGGCCAACAAACTGTCTAAAGGTCTCCCGTACAAACGTTTTATGATGGTAATTTCAAGCACATAACCCATAAATGCCGTTATCAAAAATGAAAGGGGTATTGCAAGTATGAAATATAGATCGAAAAATTTAACATCAACAAAGGATATAAAAAAGTTTTGTACCATATATGTGACATATGCACCTATCATAATCAATTCGCCATGGGCCATGTTTATAATTTTCATCAAACCGAATGTTATAGCCAATCCTAGTGCAGCCAACAAAAGAATTGAACTTACGCTTATGCCGTTAAAAATTTGTAATAAATTGGTACTCATATAATCCACTCTCCAATAACTTTCGAGTATTTATTAGGAAATTATGGCACCCACAGACACCATAATTTCCCAAACATTTATACTTTATCATCAGTCACTTAATCCTTTTGCCCAATCATATGTCTTTAAGAATGGATCCGGTCTTACAGATTCGCCTGTACTCCATATTTCTTTGATCATACCGTCTTCCTGTACTTCTCCAATCCTAACAGGCTTCCATATGTGCTGGTTCTCGCCTTCAATCTTGACAGTTCCTTCAGGAGCCTTAAATTCCAATCCTTTTGCTGCTTCCTTAACTTTGTCAATATCTGTGGATCCTGCCTTCTTAACTGCCTCCGCCCACAAATATACTGCTATATATGCCGCTTCTATAGGATCATCGGTAACCCTGTTATCGCCATATTTATCTTTGTATTTTTTTACAAATTCCGCATTTTCAGGTGTATCTGTAGTCTGGTAATAGTTCCAGGATACAAGGTGACCTTTCATGTTTTCCGCTCCAATACCTCTTATCTCTTCTTCTGCAACACTTACAGAGCAAGTAGTGATATCCTCTGAAGTTATTCCTGCATCCTTGAGCTGTTTGAAGAATGCAACATTGCTGTCACCGTTTAATGTATTGAATACTACATCGGGTTTAGCTGTTTTAATCTTATTTACTATAGTGCTATAATCGGTATGACCTAAAGGAGTGTATTCTTCTGCAATCAATTCACCGCCCATTGAGCTTAACTGAGCTTTGATTATTTTATTAGCAGTTCTCGGGAACACATAATCAGATCCTAAAAGGAAAAATTTCTTTCCCTTGTTCTTTAAAAGCCATTCAACAGCAGGAACAATTTGCTGATTTGGTGCGGCACCCGTATAGAAAATGTTTGGTGATGACTCCATTCCTTCATATTGTACCGGGTACCACAAAAGTCCATTGTTCTCTTCAAATACCGGCAATACGGCTTTACGGCTGGCAGAAGTCCAGCATCCGAAAACTGTTGCAACCTTATCGCTTTGGAGAAGTTTCTTTGCCTTTTCTGCAAATTTAGGCCAATCAGAAGCTCCATCCTCAATAATCGGTTCAATTTTTTTACCCAGTACACCACCGGCTGCATTAATTTCCTCTATTGCCAGCATTTCTGCATCCTTGACAGACACTTCGCTTATAGCCATTGTTCCACTCAATGAATGGAGGATACCCACCTTTATGGTATCTGATGAAGCATTTGTTCCCGGCTTATCCTCAGATACTTCCTGTTCTTCAGTACCGCAGCCTGTAAAAAGCATGGATGCGGATAAAGCAATGGCTATAAAACATATTAACGCTTTTCTAAATTTATATAGTTTATTTTTTTTCATAAATTTGACCACCTTTCAGTAATGTGATAAATTGAATTCTCAATTTTTATTTAATACAAGTTTATTTATATACAAATCTCATGGCCATGAGAGATATACAGCAATTTTCCAGATCTAAATAAAAAAGTGCTATAAACAATGCATAAATTTCTTTTTGATTATGCATTATTCATAGCACCTTGGCTATGACATATTGATTCAGTCAGGGAATCAGTCATCTATTTAATTCTATGTTAATTCTACCTTTAAACCGATAAATATAGAACCCCATAAAACCGAACTTTTACACCAAAAATCCGAATTTTTGCAACTTTAATTACTGAATCTTGCATTTTTAAAAAATTCTAATTATAATTTGTTTCCATATTATACAATAATTTTTCTGTATTCTGTTGGAGTATAACCGGTATAACATTTAAATAGCTGAGAAAAATAATCGGGCTTTTTATATCCTAATTTCTCACTTATTTCATAGTTCTTATACCCTTTCGAAATAAGATATTTTGCATGTTCCATCTTAACCTTTGTAATATAATCGCTTAAATGATATCCTGCCTTCTGCTTGAATACCTTTCCAATATAATCTCTACTTACATAAAGCTCATTTGCAATTGTCTCGACTTTAACATCCTCTTCAATGTGGTTTATAACATATTCACATATTTTCCGCATCAAGCTGTCCGATTGATGCAATTCATATTTAGCAATAATTCTCACCCAGCTGCTTATGTAATCAAGAAATTGTTTCTTCAACAAAACATTTTCTTCTCCTTTAAAACTATATTTTGTCATCATGCTTTCCACTTTTTTTATCCACGGAAACTGCTTATTAATACTCTCATCTATTTCGTGAATAATATTTTCAAGGAGTATTGCAAGTCTTGTAGAATCGCCTGCCGTAAAGTCAATTAAATTATCGCATATGCTTCTGCCTTTGTTAACCGCCTCCAAGCTACCCGATAATATCTCCGAAATAAGCTCCTTTTCATCATTTTTAGAATAAGCCTGTATGCTTTCCAAAAAAGTATTTTGCCCATCCATACCGGCTTCTTTCTTATTTCTTCCATCCAAATACACCTTCACTCTTTCCAATGCTTCATATAAAGCTTCATCTTTTAAAGGCTTTGTGAGATAATCAAAAACACCCAATCGTATACCCTGCTTCGCATAAGAGAAATCGCTATGGGTGCTGAGGAATAAAACACATATATCATTTTTCATTCTTCTTAACTCACTCAAAAACTCAATTCCGTCCATACCCGGCATTTTTATATCGGAAATGACAATATCAAATTCATCCGCCTGAAGCTTTTTCAATGCTTCTTTACCGTCACAAGCTTCATCAGCCGGTATGAATCCAAAGCGGTTCCAACCCTTAAACCTATTGAGCATATACCTTACTGCCCTATCATCATCAACAATCAACACCCTATACATTTAAAACCATCCCTCCATGGTACCATCCAAATATAAATATCATGCCTTAAGATTTTTAAGCTCCGTATCTCTAAGGAAATCGACCTTTTTATTTCCAAGAATCTTTTCAATCCGCTCCGCCGCCTCATGAAATTTATATGATGCAATTTTTCCTTTCAAGTAGTTATAATCTTCCATTTCTAAAACATCAACCAAATAATTCATTTTTTCATTAAACAGGCTTTTGGCAGTTGAATCTCCCTCATCAAGGAGCTTATAAAGAACATTGAGCTCCTCTCCCATATTCGAAGTACTTACCCTTCCAACATCCTCATTTTTACTTAAGATTACACTATCAAAAGATTCAATATATTGAATTGCCTTCTCATAAACATTTTTAAACTCCCTACCAAAAGCATTGGCAAGGCTTTTAACTTCTTCCATGTTTTCATTTAATATTTCATTTTCCATTTTATTAAGAATATTCTTAATACTTAAAGCTCCAATATTAGCAGCACTTCCCTTAAGTGTATGAATAAAATCTTTAAGTTCCCGTATTTTCCCCGATGAGATAAAATCCATAATTTTATCTGCATCCTCACTATGGTTTTCAATAAATACTTTTAAAAGCCCTATATATTTGTGCTCATTACCCCACAGCCTTCTTATTGCACCATCTGAATCCAGTAAATCACAGTTATCAGTATTATCTGTTTCTACATTATATATTTTTATGACCTTTTTACTTTGTTCATCATTATAAATATCTTCTTTACTTTGCTCATTATTATAAATATCTTCGGAACTTCTCTCGTTCCCACTCATCATAATGCCTGACAGTACCTCCAAAAGCTTTGCCGGCTCCAAAGGCTTTGTCAAAAAACCGTCCATGCCGGCTTCTCTGGCATTTTGAGAGACACCATCAACTACATCAGCTGTCAAGGCTATTATCGGAACAGAACTTGTAAATTTCCTAATATGCTTTGTTGTCTCATATCCATCCATTTGCGGCATTCGTATATCCATAAGCACAGCCGCATATTTATTTTGCCAGACCATCCTAATCGCTTCCGGACCGCTATTGGCTATGTCTGTTGCAATCCCCATACTCTCAAGTATTTCTTTTGTCATTTTCAAATTGACTTCACTGTCTTCCACAAGAAGAATTCTTTTGTTTAAAAAAAGCTCCATTGCAATGTCTTTATTTAAGCTTTCATGTGGTTGTGAAAAAGAGTCCGCTATCTTCAATCTCACTGTAAAACTAAATGTTGATCCCACACCAACCTGACTTTCTACACTTATTTCTCCCCCCATAAGCTCAACAATTTTTTTCGAAATCGCCAGTCCCAATCCGGTGCCTCCATATTTTCTGGATGTGGAAGCATCACCCTGTGTAAAAGCTTGAAACAATGACTTTTTTTGCTCATCACTAATACCTATTCCGGTATCCTTTACATAGAACTTGATAACAGCATGGTCCTCTCCCTTCTCATATAATTCAACATCAACAAAAACACCGCCTTTATGGGTAAATTTTATTCCATTTGCCAACAAATTAAGAAGAACCTGTTTGAGTCTTATAATATCTCCTCTAAAAAATTTGGGGACATCGGGATCAATATTCACACAAAGATCAATGCCTTTTCTTTTAGCCTCCATTCCGACAATTATGTAAAGCTCCCTTATAATTGAATCAAGATTGAATTCCACTTCGTCCAAAACCATTCTTCCTGCTTCAATTTTGGAAAAATCCAGTATCTCATTGATAATGTCCAATAAGTTTTTAGCAGCTATACCGATATTGTCAACATATTCGGCCTGGTTTGGACGAAGATCTGTATTCTTAATCAAATACTGGTATCCTATAATGCTGTTTAGCGGAGTTCTAATTTCATGACTCATTTTTGCAAGAAATTCACTTTTAGCCATGTTGGCAGAATCAGCTTCATCCCTTGCAGCCTTCATTGTTTCTTCCGCATTCCTTCTTCTAATCAATTCGCTTTGGAACGACTTGTACAGCTCATTAAAGTTATTGGCAAGCATTCTTAGCTCCAAAGTTCCTTGAGGTGTAAGGCTAAAACCTTCGTTATCAAATGAAAAGTCTCTTAACGTCAAAGTATATTTTTTAATGGGAGATGTCACTTGTGTAAAAAGTATTCTTATTAAAATCCCAATTGCAAGAATTATTATAAATGCAAGAACCACTTGCAAAGCAGTTGCTCTGGCAGTACCTTTTCTCGCTAACTCCAACTCGGCTTCTAGGCGTTTATTCATTATTCCTTGAAATTTAGCAATGGGATCCATTATATTTTTTTTATCCGCATCATATTGAGCATCATTCATTATTTCTATGGCTTTTAACAATTTTTCATCCTTGCTTAATTTCTTATCCTCATCACTTAATTGGAAAGAGGCTATTTCCGGTATCATATTAGATTCCTTCTCATCCAATGCCTCCATTACCAACCTCATGGATCTCCTTTCGGTTTCTACCAAAGCATCCGAATATTTTTTAGCCTCTGCCAGAAGCTCCAATTCCTCCTTAGGCGATTCCAACTCCTGAAGCCTCGAAATAACTTTATCCCGCGTTCTTGTTACATTTATTTCCTCCCAATACCTATTTAAATGTTTAATATTATTTGTGACAGCAAATTTTCTTGCTTCATCCGTCAAATAATCGGATGCATCAGCAAGATTGATTCCTAATTGCTTAAATTCTGTCCGTCTCTTTTCAGCATTTTGTTCAGCCTTTATGCTGGAATTCATATATAATATGCTCCATCCCAGCATAACCACTATTAAACAGAATATAACAAGAACAATGCCGCTTATATTGGATTGCTTTATCACCCATTTTGACTCCATAAATTCACCACCCCAAATACAATAAAAAGGCACAGAGTCAAGTAGTTAACTTGGCATCTGTGCCTTACTTTTATTTTAAATCAAATTCATCATTTGTACAATTACTATTTTTTATTACCGTTAATTATTTGACAACACCCCTCAACAACTGTTATTCTCTCTTAAATAACTATTGTTTTTTTAAGAAGTATATTTTAAAATTATTAAAAATTATTTATTAAAATTATTATCATCCCGTATCCCAACATGAAAGGAAAGATGATAGATGGAAAACATGCTGTTATCCAAGCCCTCAGATATATTACTGGTTGATGACACACCTGAACATATTGAAGCAGCTGTTATGGTTCTAAAAGACAGCAATTTCAGAATCAGGGTTGCAACCAGTGGGGATACTGCTTTAAAGCTTATTAATAATCAAAAGCCCGATTTAATTCTTTTAGATATATCCATGCCTCAAATGGATGGGTTTGAGCTTTGCAAGCTAATAAAGAATACTCCTGATTTAAGTAGTATTCCTGTTATATTCCTTACCTCTTCCAATGATGAAGAAAGTATCCGCAAAGGCTTTGATTTAGGAGGTCAGGATTATGTAATCAAGCCGTACAACGCAACAGAGCTTCTTGCACGTGTCAATACACACCTTATTCTTAAAAGACATACCGAATCATTAAAAGAGGCCAATCAAGAACTTGACAGCTTTTGCTATACAGTATCCCATGACCTCAAAGCACCTTTACTTTCTCTAAGTAAATTAGTTGAGATTTTGACTGAAGATCATATAAATCAGCTAGATGAGGATGGAAAAGAGCTTGTTTTCAATATACAGGAAAAATCTACAGAAATTATACAAACTATTGACCGTTTACTTGAATTCTCAAAAATGTGCGAAATGAAAGTTCATTACCAATCCCTTAACCTTTATGATATTTTTATTGATGTATACAATGACTTAAAGACTATCGAACCCCATAGAAAGGTATTGCTTAATATACAACCCCTTCCATGGGTAAACGGTGATAGAGTCATGATAAAACTTCTAATATCAAACATACTTTCTAATGCTTTTAAATATACCCGCAATAAAGAGACAGCTATTATAGATGTACAATCAACAGAAGGCAATAATGAATATGTATTTTCCATTTCCGATAATGGTGCAGGCTTTGATATGCGGTACTCTTCAAGGCTTTTCGGGGTGTTTCAAAGACTTCATTCCAAAGACGAATTTGAAGGCTCAGGAGTCGGTCTGGCTATTTGTCAACGCATCCTTAAAAGGCATAATGGCAGAGCCTGGATGACCGGTGAAGTAAACAAAGGTGCCACATTTTATTTCAGCCTTCCCAAAAATCATTAAAATAATGATATATGAATGAGCTTTCCTTCCAATATATCATTGCACAATTCTTACAAAATATATCCGTCTTTACAATTCTATAAATTACCTAATATAATGTTCATTGGAGGGATAATACGTATGAAAAAGCATAAGAAAAATACAAGTAAAATCAACAATTTTAAAGGAGCGAAGCCTGTATTAATTTTTTTAGGAATTTTCATTGCAATATTTGCAGGTTCATTACTTCTTTTCTTCTTTAGTGATAAGAATTCTGTAAGTGTCAATAGCGAAACTGTAAATTCTTCTCCAAGCAATTCAGTTGAAATAAACAGTAGTCCTGTTATCACAAACCCTGTTGTAGACAGTACCCCTGTTTCACAAGAAACAACTCCAACTTCTTATGACAAACAGGTAAGTCCTACTCAAATCAATCAGGAAAGCAGTCAAGAAAGTTCCAACCAAGACAATCATAATAATATCGATTGGAAGCAAGAAGTTGATGCTCTCCTAAATGAGGGCTATAAAAAAGAAGAAATAGGCAGCAGTAAACAGTATGTTCAAGGAGTAATTTCCAATTTAAATCAAATAGTCTCATTTAGCAGTTCAAACAACATAATTCCCCAACCCGGTATTGAGGAGGATTCATCTGAGGATGTTTCAAGATATCAGGATTTAATCACAAAAATAGATATAGATAAGGCAGTTTATCATATGATTAAAGCAAACAATTTACTTGGCAGCAAAGAGAATGTTTTTGACGAGTATCTAATTACATTGCAATTAGATCTCGACATTAACGAGCTTATAACAGACAGGACAACTTATGAAAAGAAAAAGAACGAAAAACTCACCGGGGTAGATCAAAGCAGCTTAATTACAGCCGATGACATAACACAAAAAATGTTGGAAAGCATACAAAAGCAAAACGAGAGAAATAGAAGTGCATTAACAAATCAAAACCGGAATAATGACAACAGCTTACCGGGAATCAACAACTCATTAAATAACCTGCCCGGTATTCAGGCTCCAAGTGCCCCCGATCCTGAGGCTGAAATCAGAAAAAAGCTCGGGCAGTAGATTAATTTAAACTAAGTACCAAAACAAAATAATCTTTATATACATTTAAAACCAGTTTTAAATTACCTTTTGTAGTTAACTGGTTTTTATTTTTCTTTTTTACAATAATTTTTGATAAAATCTACACCCAATTTATTAATTGTTACGAATATTACTAATGCTAGGGTAAATTTTTTATAGATAAAAAGTAAAAATAGGGGGCGTGTTTAAAATGTCAGATAACTTAATAGACTCTTCATCATATTCCTGTAATGGAATAAATATGAGCTATGTCGGTAAACCATCATCAGATAGGCATGTTATGGGGATTAATCTTCCTGATTCATTATCCGCAAAGTTAAACAACCACAATATCGATGACAAGATAAATGAAATAGGGCTCTGCATAAAAAATGGAGTAGAAAAGAATTCCACCGAGATAATCGACAGTCTTTTTGATAATCTCTATACCAGTAATAATCTGAATTTTGAAAAAGCAAAGGTTCTCTACATAAACATAACTACAATGATTATTGATACCGTTACAGAGTTTGGCTTCGGTTTTACTGACATTTCAGACTCAAAGATTCTTCCTTACAACAACTCAGTTAAATTCAACAACCTTATAGAAATGAAAGAGTTTCTAAAGAAGCTAACTATTTGTGCAACAAAATTTATAAAAGATTCCCACAACAAAAAGAAAAACAAAACAATCTCCGATATAGTCCAATATATCAATGCAAACGCTGCTGATCCAAGCCTCTCACTAACAAAAGTTGCAAGCAAATTCTATATGAATCCCAGTTATTTAAGCAGAATCTTCCGCCAGGTAACAGGATATACCTTTGTAGAGTATATCACTAGAACAAGAATTAATAATGCATTAAAGTTATTCAAGGAAACAAATCTCAAAGGTTATGAAATCGGCGAAAGGGTCGGTATCCACGATCCAAACTATTTTGGCAAATGCTTTAAAAAGTATACCGGTATGTCGTTAAACACATTTAGAAAACTCAATCAATAATTTAATTTATACCTTCCCTATATTAAATTGCTATTGAATTTTCAATATATAGGAGTATAATATAGTTTGTTTGATAAAACCTAGAGCGAACTTCTTTTTCAATTTATTTATCGGGAGGGTAATTAATTGCGAGTTTAATTTACATAAATTTACTGTTTTTACTGATGTTAGTTTTTTGGTTGTTGGATCAATATCATCTCTTATATTTTTGAAAAATTCCAAACTTGGCAATGTGTTTTCAAACATACTTTACGGCATTGCTTCCATAACCGGAATCTTATATCGCAACAGCCTTTTTAACCATATATTCATATACAGGGTCTTTTGATATAACAAATGCAGCCGAAGTAATACCTCATTTTTCTAAAAACATGATATTTATTTGCCTTCTAATCGGATTTGGAACAAAAGCAGGTATCATACCTCTTCACATATGGCTTCCATATGCACATCCTGCCGCTCCTAGCAATGTATCGGTTCTTATGTCCGGTATAATGATTAAGACATCTATTTTCGGTCTCATACATTTAGTATTTGGTGTCCTTGGAGGAAATGTTGAATGGTGGGGTATCACACTTTTAATTGTTGGAAGCATATCTGTCGTTTTAGGTGTCGCTTATGCCCTAATGGAAATAGATATAAAAAGACTTCTTGCTTATAGCAGTATCGAAAATACAGGTATAATATTAATAGGACTGGGTCTTTCAATATATGGATATGCCAGGGAAAACTCACTCTTAAGCTCATTGGCACTTATAGCTGCTTTAATACATCTGTTTAATCACTCACTCTTTAAGGGTGCATTATTTTTAGGTTCAGGTTCCATACATTATTCAACACATACAAAAAATATGGAAATGCTGGGCGGACTCATTAAAAGAATGCCTTATACAGGTCAGAAATGGTACAATAACAGCAGAACAGGCACAAGAGATAATTGAATCATGCATAAGAATGAATAAAGTACCTGTAGGAGGAAAGGTAATAATATGGACTAATGAAGGATTTGTTGGTTTCACTAGATTAAAATTTAAGGAGGAATATTGAAATGGCTATTTTATTTTGTAAGTGCGGTAATCCATTATCGAATGGAAACGTTCCTAATGATATTGAACTTCATGTATATACAGATAGAGAATGGGAGGATAAAATCAACATAGGAATAATTAATTCTGTTGAAATTCCAAGACCAAAAAATGCAGTTTGGAAATGCCCAAAATGTGAAAGACTAAACTTTTGGGATGAAAACTTTGAAAGAGTAATTAAGATATATTCAATTGAAAGTAAAATAGAATAGTGTCTAAAATCAAACACCAAATAACAATCATAAATATTCACATAAATAAGCCCCTGCTCTTTAGCATATAAGAAGCAGAGGCTTTTGTATTATATTATCATTAAACTTCCGGCAATACGATATTAAACTTCTTGTTATAATTAAAATAGTCTGTTTTCATATCTATATCTACAGATTCGGCTTTTGCTTTTAAAATAATTGACTTTAGGTAACCATCATCACCTATGACAAAATCTATTTTTAATGTTTCAAAGCTCATTGACAAACCATTTCCTGCTATTTTGGAATAAATCTCCGATGATTTTTCTTTTGGAATATCTAATTCGTAAGTATCTTTGTCTATTTTACTAATCATATCAGGATTGTTTTCAATAATATCAATATATGCTTTAAAGGATTGATTAACATCAGAATTACCAACTTGAGCTTGATCAATCTCGTTAACCGAATATTTTCCCGATTCATTTTTTAAATACATTTTTATCTTTCCATTATCTTTTGCCATATAATATTCCTGCGTTTGACCTGCTATTTCAATTGTTGCGAAGCATTTCATATCATTTTTTATATCTTCAAATTTCATATTCATTTTTGATGTGCTTGATTGTCCATTTGCTTTCGATTCTGATGTCAAATTTGCTTCGAGACTATCGACCTCTTTAGTCAAATCCAAGCAGTCTGTGAGCCTTTTTATACCTTGGTCACCGCCATTTTCAACACCATTTTCGATACCATTTTCCATACTGTTACCGCATCCTGTAAACATTAAACTGGTAATAATTAAAACCGAAATTACCAGATACATAAATTTTTTCATTTTTTAAACCTCCACAGTTAATAAATATAATGTACTAATAATATCATGGTGTTTTAAGGATGTAAATACTCAGATATAACTACATAATATAATATAGATAAACCAGCCCACCTGTGATGCTCTTAGCTTTCAGCTCTCCTTCAAACAACACATCTACACGAAACTCGGTACATTTTCTTTGAATTATTTTACAAGAGGTAACTCTTTATATGGAACAGATGATTTTTCTCCTTTTTTTGCAACTCCGCTTTTTCTCTTACCATTTTCATCAATATCGTTAACAGCAAACCTAATTTTTATTCCATCCAAGCTTTTTGTTTCAGCTTTGATAATGTAAATTAATGTACCATCATTTTCATATTTCCAATCAACACGGTTGTGGGCGATTTCACCACCAAAAAGTCCAACGCCAATGGCTTTATATTGCTCTGGGCTTATCATCGGAGCTTCGTCATCACCAGCAATAAATTTATTCTCTTTGCTTGTAACCTCCACTTTGATATATAAATTATTACCATCAAATAAGAATTCACGAGATTTGAAAGTTACACCCTCAACTATTGCTTCAAGATTTGTTTGTTGTACCAGTTCTTGTTGTTCAGGCGTTACATCCTTATTTGCCAATAAGAAATCGAATAACCCAAAGTTATGAGCAAACACTCCAGTTATCCCCATGGTTAGAATAATTGCAATGACTGCCGTTATTGTTGAAAACTTTATAAATATAGATTTTCTACTAGACTTATTTTCAATCATATTCAATATATCCTTTTCTAGATATTGTGGCATAGTGATTTTGTCAAAAGATTTTTTTAGAATTTCTTTATTCCTCATTATCCCACGCCTCCTTTAATATTTTTTTTAGTCTTTCTCTTGCACGTTGTAATTGTTTTCGGACATTAGCTTCCTTCAATTTCAGTGTTTCTGCAATTTCGCTTGTAGAGTATTCTTCATAATAAAACAAATATATAACAATACGGTATTTCTGTGGTAAACTAATCACTGCTTGCCATACTTTATCATCCGCTTCAAACGATACTTCATCAACAAGAGTTTCATCAAGGGGAATAACCCTCCTTACCCAATTTGATAAAAATTGATTCTTGCACTCATTTATTGCAACTCTAATAAGCCAACGCTTGGCATGTTCATCATCGTTTAAATTGTATATATTTTTATGGAGTTTCAAATAAACGTTTTGTACAATATCATCTGTATCATAACTATTTCTTATATAGATTCTGACGAGACGATAAATATCGTGCTTAGTCTTATTAAAAATATCAATAAATCTACTATCCAAATTTACACCACCTTGAATTTTACACCACCACCTTAAATATTACATTGTCTTGAAAAGCTTTTCACTTGTATAACAAGTTATATAGTCAAAATGTGACACTGAGAATTGCAGTTTGAAAAAATTTTTCGTTAATAAGAAGAGGTTAAAAAAAGATAGAGCAAACTGAAAATTCAATTTGCTCATTGTTAATTACATAACTAAGACTGCCCTAATTTTTATCAAACATCATATAATGTTGCAAAATGCGATAATCCGATATGATTTTATTTTCTTCATCACTAATTTTTTCTACAATATTACCGTCAGCCCGTTGATAGCATCTCTTTGTCAAAACAGGCAGTTTACTCCTAATATCCCTCAAATAATCGGTGTATTCATTTCCTTTTATTCCTATATAGTCCATTAACTCAAGTGACAGATAATTTGAGCTAATAGTAGGTGCTTTCCCGACAGGTACAGGTCTTCCCTGTTCCTTCAACAGCTTTTTTGCTGCGTCATTGCTCCATATAAAATATGGCACCTTATAGGTATTGATATATGCTTCCACACTACCGGAAGTACCCACATCATAATGCATTGCATTAAATCCTGCAAAATTTTGTCCTAAGTATGGAAGATGATCTGAAAAGTACAATAAAACAATAGGTTCATTCATCTCTTTAAATTCCTTAACCAAAAGCCCTAATGCCTCATCACACTGTTTAAGACCGTTTACATAGTTGTTTACCATATAATAATATTCTTCATCAATACTTGATTCTTTGCTTAATACCTGAGGATAACCGGCATTTTCCATTGCATACGGTCCGTGATTTTGTATTGTTACTGTAAAATTAAAATATGGCGAATCAGAATTTTTACTTAAGTATTTTTTAAAATCATTAAGTATAAAATTAACCGCATTCTTATCGTAAACATATCCACTGCCATTAGCCTCAGGATCAGGCATTTCGTCAACAAAAAATCTTCTGTTAAATCCAAAATAATCATATACGCTATATCTGTTGTAAAACCATGGATATCCGGGATGAAATGCTGTCGTTGTATAATTTTCCTTTTCCATTATCCGTGGTAATGCCATGACATTTTTCCTTATATACAATACATAAGGATTTGATATGGCATCTGATATAGCTAATGAATGTCCCGTGAGGAATGAAAACTCCGTATCGGCAGTACCTCCACCAAAAACAGTGGTTATAATGTTGCCTGAATAAGATTCCTTAACAATAGAATTAAAATTAGTCAAAGGATCATTATTCTGGGTAAATTTTAAGCCAGGCACTACATCAATATTCCAAAATGCCTCACTCATTATTGCAAAAACATGAGGACGTTTTTTAACAGAAGTATTGGAAGTATCGGAACTCTTGTACTTTTCCAATATATCCTCTGCATACTTTTTGGAGTATCCCTCGGGCTCAGTTATTTCGAAAGCATGTGCCTTGACAATAAATGAATATATGAACCCCTTTGATTGTACCGTATCAACCAGCGAATACTTGTTGCCATATATTTTAAAGCTGTCGTACAATTTGACATTACTATATACAGTATTGTAAAGCACTAAAGAAAGTACAACAGACAACACTGGACCTATTACTTTTACAGGCCATTTTAATTTCTTTGATTTTACAAATAAAAACAGGAACAATGAAATAAGCAAAAACACTACGATTGGAACATAGAAGCTTCTGTTCAATTGTAGCTCGGATATTTTTAGCACCTTTGTTGACTCATTACCAAGAAGTATATCTGCCGGAACAAAAGGCTCATGCCTTAGTTTTATTTTAAAACGATTTACATAATTAATTAACAGAAAAAAAATACCTGATATAAAATATGAAGCCCATAATCTTGAAGTAAGGAAATAAAAAAACAACATTATAATTAACAAAGGCAAAGTATTCAATACAAAAACCAAAGGCGATTTTACTAATCTCACCAAAATTTCAATTGAAAATACTGATGATATAAGAAAGCCAACACAAGACATAAATATGGATAAGCCTATCAATATCAGAATATTCACGATAGGATTTTTAATTTCAATACAAAACTTTTTCATCGGTACATCCCCTACTCTATACACTTAGTTTAAATTCCGCTTTTTATATTATAGATTAAAAATCTTAATAATACAAATTTGATATTCAATGTTGAGATAATTGAACTCCCTTGATTTTATTTTTATACTTCTCTATAATTTTAATTGTACCTTTTGATTGGCATTTTATACTACTGAATCTTGAACTGCTATATCTAGAGTTACGGATTCTATTGCAGATAAAGCGAGGGATTAACACTATGTCAAAATACATTTATCCGGTGATAATTATATTGTTAAGTGCCGCATTGGCCATAACATTGTTCAATAACCATAAAAAAGAATCTCCCATAGAAGAACAAGCTAAAATTACTCTTAACGGAAATAACCTGCCCATTTCAATTCCTTTAAAATTTGAAGGCGACAATATTCTTGCACCTATAGAAGAAGTATCAAAATCTCTCGGTGCTGATGTCAAATATAAAAAACAAAATAGTATCGGTATTGTTAAAGCTGAAACAACACTTGAATTTACTGCTGACAGCAAAGATGTCATAGTATCGGGAGAAGTTGAAGAACTACCCGTTTCAAGCATAAAATTAGACAATATAATAATGGCTCCGGTAAGATATTTAGCAGAAAAATTAGGTGCTGAAGTGGCTTGGGATGCACAATCAAAGACAATTATGCTAACAACAACCGGGAAAAATCCTATAATTTTTTTGGGAGATTCGCTTACAGAAAATTTCCAATTAAACAAGTATCTCCCTGATGTTATCAATATGGGTAAAAGCGGTGATACTACATTTGGAGCACTTGGGCGTCTTAATAAGGTTATTATGGCAAGGCCCAAAAAACTGTTCATAATGTTGGGTACAAACGATATATGGATGGGGTTCTCCAAAGATATATCGCTGGCTAACTATAAACATATAATAAATGTTGTCAAAATTGCCTCACCTGAAACTGAAATAATTATGCAATCGATACCTCCTTTCGGTATCAAGACAAAAAATATTGACATAAATAAAGCAAATTCCAGAATTTCGGATTTGAATAAAGGTCTCGAGACTTTAGCCAAAGAATTAAATATTAAATTTGTAGACATAGGCGGCCTCTATATGGATAAAAATGGATATTTAGATAACAATTATACCTCAGACGGTATACACATAAAATTAGATTCATATAATATATGGGTAGATGCCATAAATAAATATGTCCAGTCAAATTGATTATTCCTTATATGTTTGTAATAGCCATTGCTAAGAACATTTAACTGTTATTAAAATTGCAGAATTAGCCGAAATTTATCCTATATATAGTTGAGATTAAGTCTACATGGGATTATTTGTTAGTACTAAAGCGGAGGCTATTTAATATGGTCAATTTATCTGGATACAAGATCGGTGAGCAAATCCTAAAAAGTTCTGATACAACAATCTTAAGAGGTAATCGTATCTCTGACAATACAAGTGTTATAATTAAAGTTTTAAATAATGAATATCCAACAGCAGATAAATTGGAAAGCTTTCGTAGGGAATACGAATTAGCTAAAAGATTAACAGGCGATAAGATTATTAAAATGTACAGCCTTGACAACTTTGAAAATAGTCTTGCCATTGTAATGGAAGACTTTGGCGGGAAGTCATTGTCTTATATTTTAAAAACACATAATATTTCATTTGAAGATAAATTGCTTATTTCCATTGATATTGCCGACGCTATTATGCAAATTCACAGACAAAAGGTAATACATAAAGATATTAATCCCTCCAACATTCTTTATAATATGGACACCAAACAGCTAAAAATTATCGATTTTGGAATTTCAACAGATCTTAATACTGAAAAGCCCCAAAATGTATTTATTTTAGAGGGAACATTGCCTTATATTTCTCCTGAACAAACGGGTAAAGTGAACAGAGCTATAGACTATAGATCTGATTATTATTCCCTTGGTGTTACACTTTATGAAATTTTCACAGGTCAATTGCCATTTTCGGGAGATAATATAGAAATCGCCTATAGCCACATAGCAAAAATACCAAAAGAACCAAAGTTAATTAATAATGAAATTCCTAAGGCTGTGTCAGATATTATCATGAGATTAATGGCAAAAAATGCCGAAGACAGATACCAGAGTATTCCCGGTCTTGTATATGATTTGTCTTATTGCTTAGAAAATTTAGAGTCAAGACAAAAATTAATTAATTTTAAAACAGCACAAAAGGATTTTTCAGACAAATTTCATATACCTCAAAAGCTCTATGATAGAGAAAAAGAATTTGAAATACTGAAAAACGCAATTGAAACATTTGATTCTAGTCCTAAGAAACTTTTGTTGGTAACCGGCTATTCAGGTATCGGAAAAACTGCCATTGTAAAAGAGCTTCATAAAATTATTCTTAATAAAGGTTATCATTTTATATCAAGCAAGTTTGGCAAAATGCAAAAAAACAATCCCTATAATGCTATAGCTCAGGCATTCAGGGAATTAATAAGAAAAATAAATACAGAATATAAATATATAATAAAATGGAAAGAAGATTTAATTAATGCTTTAGGCACCAATGGAAAAATTATTGTAGATCTCGTTCCTGAACTGGTACAAATTATTGGAAAACAACCCCAAATATCCAAACTCAGTCCTAATGAGGAAAAAAACAGGTTTTTTATGGTTTTTCGTGAGTTCATAGGGGTATTTGCAAAAAAAGAGCATCCTCTTGTAATATTTTTAGATGATCTTCAATGGTGTGATTTTTCAACAATAGAATTATTAAAGTATATTATAAATACAACTGAAGCCGGTAGTTTACTGATTATTGGTGCATATAGGAATAATGAAGTTTCAGAAGATCATCCTTTGCTGCTTATGGAGAATGATCTTAAAAAAATTTCCGACAATGAAGGATTAGTAGAAAAGATCCTTTTAGAGCCACTGCCTGAACATATAGTAAACCAAATGGTTGCGGATACGTTAAGATGCCACTATTCAGATACATATATGCTAACAAATTATATTTACAGGAAAACAAAAGGCAATCCTTTTTTCACTGTACAATTATTAAACTCTCTGTATCAGAAGGGTGCTTTTACTTTTGACTACAATAAACATACCTGGAATTGGAATCTTGAAGAATTGGATGAAATTCATATTAGTGATAATGTTGTAGAATTATTGATACAATCACTAAATACGCTCCCTTTAAATTCATTAAAAATTCTTAAGAAAGCATCCTGCATTGGCAATTCCTTTGATTTAAAGACTCTTTATCTTATATGCAACGAGATAGAAAACATTTCTGATGCATTATGGACAATAATTGATAAGGACATGATTGCTCCTCTAAATAATGATTACAGGCTGCTTCATATGCCAAAAGAGGAATTGCTCAAATCAAGCATGGATATAAAATTCCATTTCAGTCATGAAAAAATACAGCAAGCAGCTTACTCACTGTTTTCTGATGATGAAAAACAGGAAACACACCATGAAATCGGAAAAATACTGTTAAAAACATATACTTCTCAAAATTGCCTTGATGATAATATATTTGAAGTAACAAATCACTTAAACATCGCGAAAGACCTAATTATAGAAAGAAATGACCGGCTAAATCTTATGGAATTAAATTATAAAGCCGGTTTGCAGGCAAAAAGCAATAGTGCTTATGATATAGCCATAAATCACTTCATGATTGGAAAAGGTCTTCTGACTAAACCTGAATGGAAGCAATATCCTGATATGTTTTTTGAGATTTCATATGAATTGACCGAGTCCAATTACTTGGTAGGAAAAATAGAGGATGCTTTTAAATGCTGCAACTCTTTGCTTAAATATGCATCAAATAACATACAAAAAGCTCGTGCTATTTCATTAAAAGCTAAGATACTCGACAATAAAGGAGAAAAGAAAGCTTTAGTAATTGATGAGGTTAGAAACGGATTAAAAATACTTGGAGTTAATTTACCTCAAGATACTGAAGAAATCGATCGCATGCTCAGCCAAGGTATAACAAAAATGCAGGTATATTTGGATAAACACTCCATAGAAAATTTTGTTGATTTGCCCATAATGCAAGATGAAAGCAAGAGAACAGTAATGAAGCTCTTTTTCCAGGTACAGTCGGCCACATATCAATATTATCCTCCTTTAAACTTTTTGATACAGGTTATTATGTTTGATATGGCATTATCTTATGGAATTACAGAAGTATCTTGCAAGAACATTGCAGAATGCGGAATTATATACGGTCCATTACTAAATAATTACGATATGGCTTACCGCTTTGGTCAAACCAGCCTTTTACTTTTAGAAAAATTTAATGCAAAACTATATAAAGCAGGTTGTTATTTTATTTTTGCTGCATTTATTTCCCATTGGAAAGTTCATTATTCCGAAAGTCTGAACTATTATGATATTTGCATAAAGAATGCATTGGAAACCGGAGATATTGAGAATGCCGTTTATTCTCGTACTCATAAGTATAAACTTATGATATATTCCGGAAGTAACCTTAATGATTGCAAAAATGAAGGTGAAAATGTTTTAAAGTTTTTTAAAGAAGTAAATATTTCATTGCTGGAACCTTCAATTAGAATTTTCCTTAACTTCATAAATCAACTGCAATCAACATATGACTATGAAAACGAAAACTCTTTGCTTGAGGAAGCATTGGAATCTCAGAATATCTGGTTTTTGTGCATATTTGGACAGTGTAACTTAATTACCAACTACATATTGGAAAATATTGAAGCTGCAGATAAATGGGATAAATTTACCCGACCATACTTAAATGGTGCAACAGGCATGTTCTCAATGCCTGACTATTATATGTTCCAATCCTTGGTACTTATAAAAAAATATGAAAACACTTCAAAAAATGAAAGAAAAAAAATAATTGATACCGTCACTAAAAATATAGAAAAATTAAAAGTCTGGTCGGATAACTGTCCTAGCAACTATTCACATAAGTACTATTTAGTTTGCGGAGAATTGGCAAGGATTCAAAATGAGCAATTAGAAACAATAATAGCTCTATATAACAAAGCACTAAACTCCATTGCCCCCGGTGATTTTATAAACATGAAAGCATTAATAAATGAATTGATTGGTGAATTCTGGATTAATAGAGATGATAAATTCATAGGAAAAGCATATATAAAAGAGGCATATTATTTTTATACACAATGGGGTGCATTTTCAAAGGTAAGAATGTTAGAAAAGAAGTATGCACATTTCTTTACAGACTTTAGCAAGATAAATTTCAAATATCCAAAACATAACAAGAAAAATATAAATACCAAATTTACTGAAGCATTGTCTCTTGACCTTGGATCCATACTTAAATCTACACAAGCTATTTCAAGTGAAATCAAGATTGACAGGCTTTTAAAAGTTCTCATGAATACTATTATTGAAAATGCAGGAGCTCAATATGGGTGTCTCTTATTAAAGAATGAGTCAAACAATGACCTGTTTGTAGAAGCTTTAAAAAGCAAATACACTGATGAAATTCAAGTAATGATATCCGTACCTTTTTACGAAAGCAATGATTTTTGCCCTGAAGTGGTTCAATATGTAGTTAGAACCAGAGAAAACATTGTAATTGACAATGCTGTCGAAAATCCAATTTTCCAAAGCAATGAATATATTATAAAAAATAAAGTAAAATCTGTATTGTGCATGCCTATAATATATCAAAATGATCTTAAAGGAATTATTTATTTGGAAAATAATCTTTTGGAAAGCGTATTTACAATCGAAAGGCTGGAAACATTAAAAATAATATCCTCCCAGATATCCATATCAATAGAAAACGCACAATTATATGAAAATCTAGAAGAAAAAGTTAGAGAAAGAACCGAACAATTGGAGCTGGCAAACAATGAGCTTAAAGAATTGGCATTACATGATCCTCTAACAAGGCTGCATAACAGAAGATTCGTGTACGAATACGTAACAGACTTATCTGAAAGCTTTGTCAAATCAAAAGAAGCTGAATTCCTTAAAAGACAAAAAAGGGATTTAAGTTTTGGAAATAATGTTATCGGTGTATTTTTAATAGACCTTGACTTTTTTAAAAGTGTCAATGATACTTACGGCCATGCTACGGGAGACGAAGTTTTGGTTAAAATAACCAAGGTATTAAAGAGTCTAATAAGAGATGACGATTATATAATACGCTGGGGTGGCGAAGAATTTTTAATAATACTCAACAAGACAAAAATTGAGTATCTGACTGTATTTTCTAAAAAAGTATTAACCACTGTCAGTGAAACTCCTATTGAATTACTTGAAGGAGATAAAATATATGTAACCTGTTCAATAGGATGTACATACCTGCCGTTTCAACCGGAAATATCGGATTTGTTTACATTGGAGCAAACCATAAATATTAGTGATTTTGCAATGTATAAAGCAAAGGAAAAAGGTCGAAATCGTGCTGTGCATATTAAATTAAAGGACTTAAAAAGCTTTAGCAGAGAAGAAATAAAGACCTATTTTTTAAATTTAAAAAGAAATTCTGATGTGGATGAAAAATTTATCACTATTGAAGTAATAGAGTAATGCCCTATATTCTATAAACGACGGTATATTACATTCTAAATAAAAATTGACTTTATTTTACCGACCCTCTTTTTAACATCATTTTCAACTTCAATATATGTTTCCATGGCCAATTTTACATCACTAATTGTAGGCTCTATGTCGCCATATTTGGTTCTTATAAATATTTCCGAAACACATTCCAATTGAAGTCCAACCTCTTGTAAAACCCTTATAGAATATTTTGAAGGTGTTTCATAGTTTTTTATTCCCATTCCGATTTTACAAAGCAATTTGTTTATCCTTCCATATATGCCTTCAATAGATTCCTTGCATGGTATATTCAACATTCGCCTTTTCCACATACTTTTTCTAATTGATAAAATGAGTTTTACAGTTAGTAACAATCCCATAATTAAAACAGGTATAAAGAATAACCTTATCAATAAAGGCAATCCCATAAAAATATTTATCACAAGAATTACAAAAGAACCTATGCTTTCACCCACATTTTTTAAGAATTCTATAATTTCACCGGTTGTATCTTCCGCACTTACGGTGGGTTCAAACACCATCCATCCATATCCTGCAATATAAACCTCGGGAAACGCATGTGCATGTTTATCCCTTACCATATATTTTTTTGTTACAGGGTCCAACTCACTTGCTACATATCCTTCCACATATCTGGCAGGCAGCCCGGCGGCCCTTGCCAATATTACCATTGAAGAAGCAAACTGCACACAAACTCCCTTTTTGCTCTCAAACAGGAAAAAGTCATTGTAATCCCTGTTTTGTGGAGCCTTTGGCGGCTTAAGGCTGTACTTATAACCTGATGAATAAAAATAATTCTGAATTGCCAACGCCTTTAGATAATCGCTATCCTTTCCTTCTGTTATCTTTTCTGCCAGATTATATATTCTCTCGGGCAGATTATCGGGAAGCTGCAAATAATATGAGGATACTTCATCATATTCATCATCGGAATAAATTAAATTTAAAAGCTCCTTATAATCGATTTCTCCAGCAACATTAATTTTATTACTATCATCTTTTTCTAATAGAGAATCAATAATCTCAGGCTTTAATATTTTTACTGCCTGAAATTCTCTTGACGATGGGACCATATTATGAGAAATATATTTTACTATGTACTCTTCATTCATTGACGGTCGGTCTTTGCTCTGACAAATTAAATTCTCCGCTATAAAAAATGATTGTTTAATCCTGGTGTTTTTCTCTATAGATATAACTCCCGGAGGAGTCATATAGGAATATGAAAAGGCAGTTTTCGGAGTTATTACCGCTTTCTTCTGTTCCAACGGAAATGACTCATATTTATACAAACTTTCAAATGGCTTAATTTCCTCCGGTATCTCATTTTTATTTTCATACTCGCCCAACAATGATACAAAACTATTTATAAATCCCTGCTTTTTAGCATAAGAAACCAGATCTTGCTTTTCCTGCATATAATCATCGCCTATGGACCAACGGTTATTTTCATATTTATCCCAGCTTTGTATTCTTAAGTACAGAGGCTCATCCGCTTCCACCTCAAACAAAACCCTGTTGCCTACAGGCACGCCTGCAGATGTTATATAACTTTCCCTCTTCAACGCCATTGGATTAAAGAGCCTGAAATTATTACTTTGATTTTGCATTGCATTTTGAACTGCATTTCCAATTGGCTGCATTGTCTGATTGATAAGGGCATCTAAATATACTATTTGCGGTACTGAATAGGGCTTAGGAACTATAATAGATATTATCGTAGTCATTAAAAGAAATAAACCCATAGCCCCCATATAAGCGGGATTTCTTATAAACTCAAATTTCGTTTTGTTTGCAGACTTATTTCTTGCTCTTTCAATTAATAGTGAAAAGAAAAATACTGCATATGTTAAAAAAGGCAATGATATTTCCTTGTCGGATTTGGCAGAATGAAACATGAATGGGATAAAACCCACCATGAATAATACCCATATTCTAAAGTTTACAGCAGTGAAATAAAAAACTGTTGTAGAAAAAATATAAGCTGATATAAGAATGGTTCCTATCCAATACCCCGGTATCAAGATCCCGTTATCCGACTGTGAAAGAAGCCATCCAAGGAAACGCCCGCCCTGGGAATATCCGGTACTCATCAATATAAATATAGCAACTGAAAAATAAATAACAGAACCGAAAATAAATAATAAAGCTCCACTATTGCCCATTTTTTTCACAGTCGTCAATGCCATAAATAACAAACTGTTTATAAAAAATGACATTAAAAATGTAAAAACAATATTTGCACCAAAGACAGAATCTACAGTCCACCATGTTAGAGCTGTAGAAAACATCAAAGGGAAAAAATTATATTTTAATTCATTAATTTTTTCTTTCATACTGTCAATGTTCCTTTCAATCATTCTCTAAAATGCCTCAGAGAGATCAATTCCCATGGGAACTCCATATATTGTACCGTAGTCGGTTTGATCAATCTTCGTTCTTAAATTGCCCTCGCTTCCCATATTTTTTACTACAACCAAATTAACATAGTACTTGTTATAGTTCAACTTACCAACAGCCTCCATAAGATTATCGTCAACAATTCCGGTAAAAACAATAACTTCACCGCCACTGAAATTTCGGCTGTTCTTCTTTTGCTCCAAAAGGCTACTTAAAGGCATCCTTAAATCTTCCGATAAATCTTTAATATTCAGAAATTCATACGCTGCAAGAATATTTTGCATCTCTCCAATATTCTTTTTTTCTCTCACAGTGAAAAGCTTCCACTCGCCTTCCTCATAATACCAAATATCCGACTCACTGTTTGTCGATACAGTGCCATGTGCTACTGCAAGTACAGCTTCGAGTATCTTTTCTTCAATAAAAATTGTATCGTCACTTTGCTGAACCTTTGGCCTGTTGAAAAGTCTTGTTATAAAGTTACTCTTCTGACTTTCAACTTCTTTTAAAAGACAGGGATCAACAATAAGACACTTTTTAGGAATACTCCTGCCTTCATCCTTTCTTACCATCAATACTTCCTTTTTTGCAGACAACTTCCAGTGAATCTTATGAAGAGGATCACCCGGCACATACTCTCTGAACTCATATCCCGGTTCTCCATTAGTAATGACCATGTTATTTGTAGTCATACTGTTATCTTCCGGCATCAAGGCCAATTCCGTATTTTGCATTATTTTGCTGTTTAGATTTATACTATAGAGCCTTGGTATTACCGTTACTTCACCCCACATTTTACTCAAATCCATATTTTTTGTCATATTTATTCTAAAAAACCCCAGATAGTCCTTAATGAAAATACTTTCCACTCCGATTTTGCTCACGCCGCGAGTTAAAGCAACATACTCAAATGATATTGTCTTTTTCATCCTTGAACCAAGTGAAAAGTGTATGTCAGTAGATGATAAATTAGTAAAATTGTGGCTTTTAATAAATGAAACATCCATGAATGGTACAGGTAAAATTGATTTATTGTTTATATGAAGATTAACCTTAATAACACCGTCTTTTTCAACTTCTACTGTTGGAGCATCTATTGAAAACTCAATTCTTCCCTTAAGCGGCATAGTAAGAATAATTGATATAATTAAAGCAAATATAAACATGTAAAGCATAAGCATAGTGTTATCTCCGCCTAAAAAATAGGAATACAGATAAATGACAACAGCCATAGTTGTATAAACAATAAAATTCCTCATGATTCAAATCCTTTATATCAAAGTATTATAATAATCAAAAAGACAAGAAACTATAATACAGGAACTTTCACATTTTTCATACAGCTTAATATAACATCTTCAGATGTAATATTTTTCATCTTTGTACCTGAACCCAAAATAATTCTGTGAGCAAGAACAGGAACTGCCATTTGCTGAATGTCATCCGGTAAAACATATTCCCTTCCGTTTATAAAGGCCCACGCCTTTGCAGCCCTATATAAGTTAAGACTTCCTCTTGGGCTTACTCCAAGTACAACTTCAGGACTCTTACGAGTTTCTTCAACTATATCAATTATGTATTCCTTAAGAACAGGCTCTACCCTAACCTTTTTTACCTGCTCCTGTAAGTCCAATATATCTGCAGTACTTGCAACCGGCTCTAAAGCCGACACAGGATTGCTGCTTCCAAACCTGTCCAATATCACCATCTCACCTTCCCTGCCAGGATATCCTATTGTAAGCTTTAAAAAAAATCTGTCCATCTGAGCCTCAGGGAGAGGATATGTACCAAAGCATTCCACAGGGTTTTGAGTTGCAAGAACCATAAATGGCCTCGGCAAACTATATGTTTTCCTGTCAACTGTAACCTGAAATTCTTCCATTATTTCCAGAAGGCTTGACTGAGTTTTTGGAGATGTTCTGTTTATCTCATCGGCAAGAAGAAAATTACACATGGCAGCTCCTTCCCTATATTCAAACTCCCTAGTGGCAGGATTGAACATTGAAAATCCCATAACATCCGAAGGCATAACGTCAGGAGTAAATTGAATTCTATGAAAAATACCATTAACTGATCGTGCAAGGGCTCCAACTATCTGTGTCTTACCAACACCCGGAACATCTTCAATAAGAACATGTCCATCACATAGAAGTGCTGTAATAAGCTGTTCCAATACATGCCTTTTACCCACTATTACCTTCTCAATATTATCAAGTAGAATCTTTATACTATTGTTCATTATCCCATATGCTCCTTGTCTTTGTAACTTTTATTAAAGAAATTCTTGTTCTTTTAATATTCCTATACCTCTTTATCGACTGTATTTACCTGATTATTCGACACATAATGCATTAATTCCTGCTTCTCAAAAAATAGGCAACCTGTAAAATCATTGAAAAATTATAAAGGATAGCACATGCTACCCCTTATAATTAATTTATACTGTTATTCATCTGCACGAAATTCTTGCAACATGTGTTTTTCAGTTTCTACGGCTCCTGGAAAATCAAATTTCTGTGGTGGGCTGAATTCGTTGAACGGGAATTCAATTGTTTCGAAAAGTTCACATGGATTTTCATCTGTTGCTGCTATGCATTCTTTATTCGGGAAACAGAAATCAAATGCCGGAATAAGGAGCTGTACAAGTCTTACCAATTTAATAATTGAGAATAATCCAAGACTTACAACTACTCGTTTTCTCGGTAACTGATTAGTTGGTCCTATATCAACGTTACAATCATCATCATCTACACCAAGAGTATCTGCAATACCTCTAGGTATCTGATCTATACAGCAGCAATCTTCGAAGCATTTGTCAAGAATATCCTGTATTTTTGCATTTAATGCTATAGGTTCAGCAACTTCCACTTTAGCTATCGGTAAATTATCCTGCTGAAGCTTTGATCCTAAGTTGATTTCCTTCTTATCTATCCTGCAGTCTCCCTTGAAGTGTGATTTAAATATCTTAACATTACCTTCTGAACCAAACAGGATAACCTTCTTGTCAAATACAACAAGACCTTTCTTTGTAATAATATCAACTCCTCCGTTATCCGGAACAAAGAAGTCTAATGTAACTCTGATAAAGAATTTTACATCTACTGTAAAGAATCCTCTCTTAAAAGGAACCTCTTCAATATCTGCATAAACATCAACTACCTCAGCACATCTTACTTTTACATTTATAGCCTCATCAACTATTCTTTGTATATTATGTTTAAATATTACTCTTGCGTTTTCTATACAATCCTTTTCCCTACATGAATCATATATTTTTTCCACTTGTATACAAACTGCTTCCCGAATTTTACACAAGTCCTTCTCGCATAAAAGTCCCGGAACTACTTTGTCATGCTTTTCATGTCCCATAATTATCCCCCTTACATAAGGAATTATCCTATCAATTACATAATATGTAGTTTATATAATTTTGTTACTTTAAAGACTAAATAAATTTATTTTGATTTGTATATATATTTTTTTTATGCATATCATTTTAATATGATTAATAATTTAAGGGTTATAAGAAATGTATAATTCCAAGAATACGCAATATTTGTTCAAGCAGTCTGCCGGTCCTATATGGAACTTTTACTCTGATGAACGGCATGGTTTATGTTATAGCATATTATCAAAAAGAAATACCTGGTCGGAGCCTGTTTCAATAAATAAGGATTATTTACCGCCCTTCTATATAGATATGGACTTTGAAGATAATTTTCATATTTTATTCCAGGATAAACAAGGAAGCATTTTTTATACTTTTTTAGACAAATCAAATAACATAAACACTTTGCAGGTATTAAAAAGCAATATACCTACTTCATATAACAAATATCTTAAATTGGTTGTTTCAAGAAATGTAATAAATATATTTTTTATAATCGATCATAATAATTCACACATTCTAGCACACCAAACTGTTATAGGTAATACGGTCAATCCTCCAAAAGTAATTGATTATGTATACAAAAACGACCATCCCTATACATTAATAAAAGATAAATCAGGCAATATTTATGTTTTCTATCATGTATCGGACGGCAAATACCTTCAAATTGGCTTTAAAAAATATAATCCCAATCAAAAAATATGGGGTGAGTTCACACCGGTTACCAGGTTTAATGGAGACTGCAATTTTCCAAAAACTGCAATTGATAATAAGGATATTATAAGCATACTTTACCAAAGAAAAACACAAAAACAATTTGAACTGGTTTATCAGCAAAAAGTACCCGACCGCAACATGTGGAGTGCTGAAACTGTTATACAGAGTTCATCTTATTCTTTCAACAACTCATCAATTGTAATAATAAACCAAAGCATTATAGTTTACTGGGTGAGGGATGACAATATATATTACAGCATGTCAAGCGATATGGGAAAAACATGGTCCAAGTCCTCCAAATTGATTTTTCCTGCCAGTAAACAGCTTTTATGCTTTAGCTACAAAACCAATAATCCTTATGAAAGCGAAAACATTTATGCAAATGAGATTCCGGGAAGCTATTTAAATGGATACAAGCTGGCTTTTTATCAAAATAACTACCAGAACAACAGCATCTCGGCAGATGAACTTAGAAGTATGATTATAGACGGCTTACATCTTTTAAAAGGAAATATTGAAGATCTTCATGAAGCCGATAACTCAATCAAAGAAAGCATTTCAAAAATTGATAACCTTTATAAAAATATTCATAATGAATTAATTAAGCAATCAGTTAAAATAACATATCTCGAAAACGAGATTGGAAAATTACGAAATAGCATAAAACATATTGAAGATATTTCAACTCCCTAATATCACGAAGAAAAACAGCAAGAAGAAGATATCAATTCTATAGGCATCAATGATGCCTAAAACATAAAAAGCTCCTCTCTTTTGGAGAGGAACTTTTTAATCATGGTTAAACCCAAAATGCCGTCCACCTAAATTTTGACACCTAGCCCAAGCTAGGTGGGTGTCCTGCTATAAGCTTTTAGCTTCCACTGCCGTTGCATCCATAAAAGAATGTCGGAATTAGATTGTGGCCTGCTATACACTTACAAACGCAGACTCCCGTTTAATCGTTGTAGGTTCAAAATATAGGCACTATCGAACATCCCAGGAGTACCCACATATTTATTTAATATAAGGTTATTATATCATCAAATTCTCTACAATAACAATTGACTATTTTTTATTTATATCCTGTTTAAACACAATGGCATTTGTTAAACTTTTTATTTCTCTTATATTCAAAGTCTATATATGTTTTGCAATTTATATTTATTATTTCTTATATAAAATGTATTTATTCTTATTAAACCCAGGTTTTATTAAATATATTTCCATCAAAGGCATTCCATTTATATAAGCCTCTTTTATAACTAGGTCAATATATTCTTCCGGAAACTTTAAGCAATGCCCACACCCGCTTTTTGCTATCTGACAAGGAATTGAAACTACCTCAAAGGTATATCCCTTTTTTTCTAAAATACAACATAGTTTATAAGCATAATTACCTGATTCCAAAATTCCTAAACAATCCATAATATCACCCGAAATTTTTATCGTGTAATAATTTATGTCACCAAGGAATTATTTGATACCAGGTAATTATCAATAATCTTTTTATTTGTATTATAATTTAATATTTGTATTATTATTTAGTAAATTCATTATTTATCTGCCTGAAGGCATAAATTGTCTTACCCAAGAACCAAAGCCTTTTGGATTCCTTGTTTGAATCAAAATAGTCCCCGGTCCCCTGAATCTACATACAATTCCCTCACCGGAAGTAATACTCGAAATCCATCCACTTGCAGCCTTTTCCATTCTATATTCCATATAATCAGGCCAAGCAACAAGATGACCGTTATCAATAATAATTTCTTCTCCTGCTTCTAAATTTATTGAATGTATTGCACCATACGAACTTAAGAAAACCAATCCTTTTCCACTGATCTTCAATATGAAAAACCCTTCCTGAGAAAACAATCCCTTCAAGAGATTCTGCATCTGAGTAGATACTTCTATTCCGTGGGTAGCAGCTAAAAAACCGTCTTTTTGCACACACAGCCCATATGACCCATCTAACTGTACATCCTGAATTCCTCCAGGTGCAGCTGTGGCAAGTAAAACTGTACCCGGCCCCCTTCTGGCATACAGAGTTTGAAAGAAAAATTTCTCTCCGGAAAGCATTCTTCCTAATCCTTTAAGAAATCCTCCTTCCATTTTTCCCTCAAGATCAATAGTAGGTGACATGGACACCATAGCATCCGACTCAGCCTTTAAAAACTCTCCCTGCTGCATACGTGCTTCAATGATAGGGAATGTGCCCTGATATAGTATTTTATAATCCACTCTATTCCCCTCCTTATCCTACTTGCAGCCCGAAATTATTACACAGGGCCCTTAAACCTCCTTGGAAACCACTTCCAACAGCATTAAACTTCCACTCACCGTTATATCTATAAATCTCACATACAACTATTGCTGTTTCAATTGAAAATTCTTCAGCAAGATCATATCTTAAAATTTCTTCATTTGTGTCCGAATTAACAACTCTCACAAATGCATTGGATACCTGTCCGAAATTTTGACGTCTGGCTTCTGCATCATGAATGGTAACTGTTATTGCAATTTTATGTATTTCAGGAGGTACTTTACTGAAATCCATTATCAACTGCTCATCGTCACCTTCACCCTCTCCTGTCCTGTTATCACCGGTATGAATGAGACAATCATTTCTTCCCTTTAAATTATTGTAGAAAATAAAATCTTCATCTCTTAAAGCTTTTCCGTTTTCACCAAGCAAAAAAGCCGACGCATCAAGGTCAAAATCGCTTCCACCGGAGTACCTATTGGTATCCCATCCTAATCCTATTATAACTTTTGTCAATCCAGGATTGGTTTTGGTCAAATCTATTTTTTGACCTTTTACCAAACTAATTGCCATAATTCATCACCTCGTCCTAAAATAAAGCATGGGCGTTTCAATTTAAATATTTGAAACGCCTTTTTTAGTTTTTATAATAAAAAATATTTATATATGATTCCACTGCATAAACTCTTTTTTTACAATAGATGTACCTTGACAACTTCACGCAATAACCATTATTAGGAAAATATCAAGGGTGTTTTGCTAATATTTACTAATTTGGGGTCAGAAATTACCTT
>Ga0208695_1000394_pt1 | contig 49931 bp, 31 predicted proteins | sample AD_UKC111_MetaG_FD_184449 | JGI IMG/M metagenome (GOLD analysis project Ga0208695, IMG submission 184449) | Active sludge microbial communities of municipal wastewater-treating anaerobic digesters from Hong Kong - AD_UKC111_MetaG (SPAdes)... | ecosystem: Engineered > Bioreactor > Anaerobic >... | reverse complement strand
CTAAAACAGCCTTTTGATTCGCTCCTTCCATGTTGGCTTGGGCTCGTCCTCATCGGAGTAGTAGCCATCGCTGTTCGTGTAGGGGCCGTATCCGTACTTGTAGCCGTATCCATAGCTGTAGCCGTAGCTGTAAGCGTAACCGTATCCGTAGCTGTAGCCCCTTCGGGGTTCAAAGTCGTTGATTACCATGGCGAGGTTGCGAACTTCGTGGTGCCTGTAGATATTGTTAATCAGGTTGAGCACCTCTTTTGAGCTGTAGCCGTAGCGGATGGTGAACAGGTTGGCATCGGTGAAGCGGGCAATAATGAATATATCGGAAACAATGGCAACTGGAGGACTGTCCACCACGATGAAGTCGAAGTTCTGCCTTGCCCAGGCAACCAGCTCCGCCATGCGGGCTGTACCGAGCAGCTCGGCGGGGTTGGGAGGTATGGGCCCGCTGGGGGCAAAGTACAGGTTCTCGTGCTGCGACGGGAACACTATATCCCCTGCGCTGTTCTGGCCAATGAGGTAGGTGCTTACCCCGATGTCGCCGGAGTAGCCCATTAGCCTGTGCAGCCTGGGTTTTCGAAGGTCGAGTCCAAGCAGCAGCACCCTTTTGCCGGTAACGGCAATGGCAGCTGCCAGGTTGACGGCTATGAAAGTTTTACCCTCGCCCACCACGGTGGAGGATACCGAAACTACCCTGGATTCGGGCTCACGCATCAGGTACTGCAGGTTGGTTCGTAGCCCGCGGAACGACTCCGTGAGGGTTGACTTGGGCTTTTCCAGCACGGGCAGCTCCGTTTGGTAGCGGTTGTGCCCCAGCGTTCCTATAACGGGTACCCGGGTTCGTTTGGATATCTCCTTCAGGTCAACAATTTTATCGTTGAAAAAGTCGTAGAGTAGCATGATGATGAACGGAATGGCCAGCCCCACCAGCAGGGCTATAAGGTAGTTGGTTGACCTTTTGGGTTTGATGAGCGAAGCGTTTTGGGCAATTGCATAGTCCAGCACCTTGTTGTCGGGGATGTTTGAGGCGCGCGCTATAGCAGCCTCGGCGCGCTTCTCCTGCAGGTAGGTGTACATCTTGTCTATCAGCGAAAAGTCGCGCTCAAAACCTATCAGCATCCTTTCGTTGACAGGGAGGCGTTTAATCTCAGCGTCAACCCTGCTTAGCCGTGAGTTCAGCTCCTGCTGGGCAATGGCATTTGACTCAATAAGGCTCTTCACCTTTTCGGCCAGGGAGCTTCGAAGGTTTTCAATGCGGATGTTGAGCTGTTCAAGGCCGGGGCTACCCTCCCTAACGGTAGTCTTGAGCTCCTCGCGGTCTATGTAGGCCTTTGATATTTCCGAAAGCAGGGCATTGAGCTGTGGGTCGTCCACCCCCATAACCGATGGGGCAACCAGGGTGTTGAAATCCTTACGCTGTTCGAGGTAGTCGCTAAGGTAGGCGTAGTAGCGTGCTTTGAGCTCCATGCTGCTCTGCTCGTTTTGTATGGTTTTTATTTGTTCGAGCAGCAGGTTGCCCTCGCCTGTTATGTCCAGCACCCGGTTGGAGGTGCGAAAATCCTGCAGATGTAACTCCGCACTGCGAAGGGAGTCGGCCATGTCCTCAAGCTGGCGGTCAATGAACCTAATTGTATTCTCGGCAATCTGGTTCTTCTCCTCCAGCCCTCGTCGGATGTAAACCTCCATGAGCTTGTTGAGGTAGTCGGCCTCCTGTTGTGCCACGTAGCCTGTGCTGTTTAGCGTAAGAATTGAACCCTTTTTGTCGTTAAGGGTAACCGTAACTTTCGACTTGTACGATAGGGCTACGGTGTTGGGATCGTTAATGGTAAAGTAGTACTTTCGCCCTGCAACCTTGGGGTCATAATTTAAGGGATCGCGCAGGAAAACGGTAAAGTTGAACGACTCGTTGGTGAATGGCTCGCCAAACCTCATGGTAAGTGAAATGCCCATTCCCTCATCAATCTCCAAACGGTACTCCCTGCTGTTCAGGATGTTAACCCTAACGGGATGGTCTGGCAGGTTGGTTGCACCGGAGTCTATCACTACCTTAAAGGGGGAACCGGTGTAAAGCTTCTGTTCCTTTATTCCCCTACGGCCCACGGCCACGTAGGTAACGTTAAAATCCTCCAGCTCCTCCACGGTTTGCCTGGCCAGGGAGTATGACTGCAGTATCCCGATTTCATTCTGAACGCTCTTGGTATTCTTCACCAGCCGCAAGCTCTGTATGAGCTGCTCGGCGCCAACGTATGACTTAGTCTGGTCGTCGTCGCGAACAATTACACTTGATGAGACGCTGAATGACTGTTCGGAGTACCGGTTGATGAGATATGCTATAAAAAGGGAGATAAAGAGTGTGATGGCATACCAGTACCAGTTGGCCAGCACGCGGAACAGCAACTTTTTAACATCCAGCTGCTCCTCCTCGGGGAGGTCCTGCTGTTGTGGGTTGGATTTAAGATTCATGTTGTCTTCCATACCGTCTCCCTTCAATGTTTTTTTACCCTTTAGTTGCGATTTACCACCAACATGAACCGTTGTAATTTCCTCTTTATTTTACATAGTTAAGCAGCAGCAAGGCGGTGGTGATGATGGAAAGGAATATGGAAATGTTAGGGGTATTCAGGGCCATCACCTTGGCGTTTCGTGGCTCCACAATAACCGTATCGTTTGGCAGCAGGTAGAACCCCTCGGCGGTAAGCAGATTTTTATCCTGCAGGTTGAGCCGGAATGTTTTTACCCCCTCGGGTGTTTGGCGGAGCACAAGCACGTTGGTTCGTTCACCGTAATCGGAGAAATCGCCGGCAAGTCCAATTGCCTCAAATATGTTGAGGTTGTCCCTATAGTTGGTGTAGGTTCCGGGTCGTCTTACTTCGCCCAGCACCGTAACCTTAAAGCTGAGCAGCTTCACCACCACCAGAGCATCCTTGAGGTACCTTTCATATTTAAGCTGTATCGAATCCTGAGCTTGGCGAACGGTCAGCCCTGCTACGGGCATCGTTCCAACAACGGGCAGGCGTACCATGCCGGAGTCGTTTACCGAGAATCCGTTTATGTAAAGCGAGGCATCGTTTGAGTAAGCAGTGTAGGAGGTAGAGGTACCGCTCGAAACAATGTTGAATAGGCGGCTGATTTCGGGATCCTGGGTGATAACCTGAACGCTTAGCACATCCCCCGGCCTGAGCTGGTAGGGTGCAGGCTGCGTTGAAGTTAAAAGTCCGGTGTCTAAGTTGTTCAGGTAGAGCAGCTGAGCCTTACGGTTGCACGATACCTGCATCAAGCTTGCAAAAACTATAATCAAAACTGCTGGACGTGAAATTCTCATGTTGTTGCATTTCCTTGCACAAAAGTAACAATTATTTTAAAGTTTTGATTAGTAGGCATGTTTATTGCTGGAAGTTTTTTGTTTAAGCCTGGTGGGGGGTAACGGGGTTACGATGCCTCAATTTTATTAGTAATGTTAACCCTCAGGAACCTATAAATCTGCCATGATGAAATCTAATAGTATGGTAGAGCTGGCTGTATTGTTTGAGAAATTCAACATCAAGTTAGGTTCATAGTAGGATGGTAAATGTTGAAATTATGCAACCTGCATTATCTGGCAACCATCGGTAGAATTGAGCTGACAGTTGTTTGCTGCCTTTCGAACTTAATAGTATTTTGTTTTTAGGAGGATTAGTTTTTTCAAATTTGCATGGTGATTTTCTTTTTCATACTTTTAAAACCAGAAAATTAACCCTATGAGAAGGTACTTCCTTTTCGCATTACTTGGCATAACCGTTTACACAGCAACGGGGCAACCCTATAACAGGCTGGGGAACCCGTTGGTAACCAATTTTACGCCTGAGGATTACGATGCAACTGAACAGACCTGGTGTATTACCCAGGACGACAGGGGTGTCATGTACTTTGGCACCTACGATAAGGGAATTCTAGAGTATGATGGAAAAACCTGGAGAAAAATTCAGGTTCCGGATAGCAAACCGGTCAACTCCATGATTAAGGGTGATGATGGGGTTATCTACGTGGGAACATCGGGCGATTTTGGATTTTTAGAACCCACAGCCGATGGTTCGCAACGATTTGTCTCCCTTTCGGGTTCCATTAACGACACCATAAAACAATCGCTTTCGCATATTTACAAAACATACTACTTCAAGGGCAACGTTCTTTTCTGTTCCTGCTCGTACATTTTTGTTTATGATAAGCAAGGCAAGCTAACGCCGGTTTACCTAGGATATCAGCCAGAGTATGCCAATTTTCTCACCTTTGTAGTGAACGATAAAGTTTACATTGGCAGCTACCTGAAGGGTTTACGAATGCTGAATAGCGATTGGACGTTATCAACAGCTCCCGGAGGGAGTAGTTTTGAACGCATTAATATCTACTCCATAGTGTCTTTAAGCCCATCGGAGCTGCTGCTGGTTACCGATAGTGGTTTTTTTGTTTACAACCAAAAGACCGGCAGCTCCAAAAAGATGGAGAAGCAAAATAATTTTATCGAGTCGATGTTAAGCCAGTCGGTAATTCCCTATCATGCCATCAAGCTGCATAACGGGAATATTGGGGTTGGAACGGTGCAGTCCGACTGGCTGAGCTTCTTTGAGCTAAACGCCGATTCCTCCTCGCCCAGCACCATAGTAAACCCACAAACAGGGCTTCAGGCCGCTCAAATTACCTATCTTTACCAGAATGGCGAATCGCCGGTGTGGGCCACACTGTTCGACGGAGGAATTTCCCGAATAGAGCTCCATTCGCCCATCCGACGGTTTTCGACCGAAAGCGGAATCAACGAGCTAATTCTGGATATTATTCAGTTTAATGGCACGCTTTACGTTGCAACCATCAACGGGGTTTACTATCAAACGGCGGCTGCTAACGGAATGTCGGTATTTAAGCCGGTTGAGGGTATCAATGGCGTTGTGTGGTCATTGTTAAAGTTCACTCCTCCGGGAGGCTCGCCAATGCTACTCGCCGGTTCGTATGTTGATGGGGTTTTTGAAATTAAGGGCAACAGGGCTATTTCGATAAGCAAACCCCTTTACCGTTCTTTTCCAAACGTGCAGCACCAGTGTCTTACCCTTTACCAGTCCGTACTTCATCCTAACATGCTATACGTTGGGGGTATTTCGAGGCTTACCTACATTGAATGGAGCAAGGGGGAATGGGTGAAAACCCAGAACATAGCCCTTGATGAGATTCGCTCCGAAGTATGGTCAATTGGCGAGGACGCAAGGGGAAATCTTTGGCTGGGGACAAACCTTAAGGGCGTTTACATGATTGATCCCCACGAAAAAGTTTACAACTTTAACTCCAGCAGCGATTTCTCCGGTTTTAAGCTGCTACGTATTTACCCCGATGGCGACAGCCTTTACGTTCTTACTCCAAAGGGCATATTTTACTATAGCTACAGCGATAGCACCTTCAGGAAATGTGGATTGTTGGGTAAAAATTCTTTGGAAAACGGCTTTTCACGTTTGTTGAAGGTGGGGAATGAAATTGTTGCCGCCTGTTACAACGATTCTACTGGCAAGTACTGGGTGTGCACGATGGCGATGGATTCATCCGGCGAATGGGTTACCAATGACAAGCCTTTTAAAAGGCTTCCCAACAAAGGAGCCGATGCTCTGTATGTTGATGATGGCGGGGTGCTATGGATTGGGATAGGGAAGGAGCTGTTCAGCTTCAATACCAGGGTTAAGCGGAGCTACAACGCTCCATACCATGCTTTGGTTCGAAGCGTTTATGCCAAGGATTCCCTCCTTTTCAACGGCTCTTTTTCCGAGGTGGACCAGGATGGTAGAAAGATTACCCTTCTGCAGCAACCTCAAAGCAAGATTCCCCAGCTAAAGTACCGGTACAATGGCTTAGTTTTTAGCTTTTCTTCGCCCTATTTTGAGGAGGAGGCCGAGCTGCTCTACAGCCACTACCTGGAGGGTTCGGATGAAACTACCTGGAGCGCATGGGATGGGAGAACCGAGGTTACCTATACCAACCTGAGTGAAGGGAAATATACCTTTCATGTAAAAGCTGTCAATATTTTTGGTGAGGAAAGTATTCCGGCTACCTTCACCTTCGTCATCCATCCACCATGGTACAGAACCCTTCTGGCATATTTTTGCTACTTTATCTTTTTTATAGGGCTGGTTTGGGGGTTGGTAAGGTGGAACACCCGAAGGCTGATTGCTGAAAAGGAACGACTTGAAAAGATTGTTGAGGAGCGCACTGCTGAGGTTGTGGCCCAAAAGGAGGAAATTGAAAGGCAAAAGGAGAAAATTTCAATTCAGAATGAAGAGATAACCAGCAGTATTCAGTATGCCAGCCGGATACAAAGCGCACTGCTTACACCATCCGAGCTGGTCAGCAGGATATTTCCCGAGCACTTCATTCTATACTTACCCAGGGATATTGTCAGTGGCGATTTTTACTACGTAACCCAGGTGGAAAGCAAAAAAATATGTATAGTTGCCGACTGCACGGGTCATGGCGTACCGGGTGGATTTATGAGTATGCTGGGTATCTCCTTTATTACCCAAATATTAAGCGAGGTTAAGGATCTACAGGCAGCCGACATCCTGAATAGGCTGCGGCAGCTGGTTATAAGCACGCTGCACCAGACCAGCGATGTTGGCGGTAGCAAGGACGGCATGGACATCACCATCTACATTGTTGATGAGCAATCCATGACCATGCAGTTTGCGGGGGCAAATAACCCGCTTATCCTGATAAGAAATGGAGAGGTTACCCAGGTAAAGGGCGACAAAATGCCCATTGGAATTCATCTTCGTGGTGAAGTGCCGTTTACCAACAACGTCATCGAAATTCAGAAGGGCGATGTGATGTACACCTTCTCCGATGGCTATGTTGACCAGTTTGGCGGTGAGTTGGGGCGAAAATTCATGATTAAGGACTTCAGGGAGCTGCTTCTGAAAATTCACACCTACCCAATGGCCGAGCAAAGGCAAATTCTGCTCGACACGCTTATTTCGTGGCAGGGCGATACTCCACGGATTGACGATGTTGTGGTAATGGGTGTAAGGATTGTTTGACCTGATTAAAATCCGACGTTTGGGAAAACTTCGGGTTTCCCCCGGCTACAACTTCTCCAGCAGCTCACGAATTTCTTTTACCACCGGTTTAATTTGCTTGTTAAGGTAGTCGAGGTAGATGTTGGCAGCCCTGTACTTGTCGGGCTTGAGCGTTTCTATTTTTTGGAGCAGGGACGAAATGTGATAGATTTTGAGCTGGCTAAATGCCGACTTCATTCGATGGGCAACTTCCGAGGCCTGCTTTAAATTTTTTTCACGAATATACCGGTTCAGCTCGTCGGCATTACGGTAGGTGTTGTCCAGGAAGGAGGTTAGTATCAACCTGAGGGAGTTCTTATCACCGCCGGTAAATCGGTATAAATCTGACAGATCAATCTGTGCCGGAGAGCTACGCCTGCTTTTTGTGCTAACCTGCAGCTGCTTCACCGGTTTTGGAATGCCAATCAGGGGCGACAGAACCTTTTGCAGGTCGGTTTCCACAAAGGGTTTTATCAGGTACCCGGCAAACCCATGACTGGTGAAGTGCTCCGGGCTGTCAACCATGCTATTGGCGGTGATGGCCACAACAGGAATATTTTCGTTGAACTGTTCAACCAGCTTCACCACCTCGTAGCCGTTAAGCCCCGGCATCTGGATGTCGGTAAGAATGGCGCTATACTTCTTGCTGCTAAGAGTTTCGTAGAGTGCTTCGGGCTTAGACAGCGTATCAACCTGCAATCCGAGAGTAGTAGCCATTTCGGTTACAATTAGCAGGTTAACCTCGTCATCGTCAATTACCAGAATAGCCGTATTGTTTGGTATGGCAAAGCTGCTTCTTTCTAAAGTCTCCTCCTTCGTTTCAACCCCTGTTAAGGCGTAGGGAATGGAGAACTTAACAATTGTTCCTTCGTTGATTTTGCTTTCCAACGAAATTTCACCCCCCTGAAGCTCAACAATCTTTTTCACCAGCGTGAGCCCAAGTCCTGTTCCTCCATATTTCCTGGAAATGCTGCTGTCGGCCTGGGTGAACTCCTCAAAAATAGCCTGCTGCTGTTCAGGGGGAATCCCAACTCCCGTGTCGGCCACTGTGAACTGCAGCTTAACATACTCGGGAGTTAGCCTTACCACGCCAAGGCTGACTATAATACTTCCACTTTCGGTGAACTTAATGGCATTGCTAAGCAGGTTCATAAGCGCCTGTTTCAGGCGAAACGAATCACCCCATAAAACATGCGGAACGGCAGGGTCAATGTTGGTGTGAACGAGCAGCTGCTTTTCTTCAGCTTTCGGATTAAAGGTCTGAGTAACGCTTTCCAGTACATTCACCGGGTCGAACATTGCTGTTTCAAATCGCACCTGCCCTGACTCGAGCTTGGAGTAGTCCAAAATGTCGTTGATTACCGACAGCAGGTGATCGGCTGAGCTACTGAGCGTGCTGACGTAGTCCTGCTGCCTGGCATTCAAGTCGGTTTTCCCGAGCTGGTGCGTTAGACCAATAACCGCACTAAGGGGCGTTCGTATTTCGTGGCTGATGTTAGCCAAAAATTGCTCCTTTACTCTCAGGAGACGTTCGGCATACTGCTTAGCTTCCAGCAGCTGGGTACGGTACTGGTTGCTTCGCGAAATATCCCTGAATATAACAGCCAGCAGGACAAGCAGCAGGATAAAGGTGAAGGAGCCTAGCGCTAGAATTTTTATGATGGAGCGGTTTACCAGGTCCTGCGCAAGAACCGATTGGCGTATGGACGAAGAAAGCTCCTGCCTTTCGAGTGATGAAACAATGCTCTCTATCTTTTTCATCAGCTCCCTGTCCTGCTCCAGCAGCTCGGCTTCCTTTACGCCCAGGTCGAATTGGTACTTACGCTGGTCGGCTCTGATGCCATTAATGAGCTTAACCAGGTTGTTGATTATCGAATCGGAAACGTACTGCCCCTTATCAATAGTATCGAGCCGGGTTTCGATATTAACGCTTCGCGAAACCGTGTCAACCCTCTCGGGACCAACGAAAAATCGCTTTATTTTTCCAAAAAGGTTTTCATCCTTGTTCTCGAGGGTTACCACCGTGTCGTGCAGGGTGGTGGTTACGGTGGTTGTTTTGGCTACAGATGCCCTTATACGGCTTTCGGTTCCGGCTCTTTCAATCTGTTTTAGCGCCTCCTCGTAAAACCTATCGTCAGTATAGGTTTTTCTGAGTGCAAGGAGCTCATTTACAATTGCCCATTTCCGTGAAAGTAAGGCTTTTATTTGCTTAACATTCTGTTGCTGCCCTGGCGTTTCAGCCATTAAGCCATCCAGCGAGTTGAGCACCGATGTAACCTTTTTCTTTCTTTCCTCAAAACTTTCGAGGTAGCCCGTGTCGTTGGTAATAATGAACATTCTTACGTCGGCTTCACCTCCGTACACCCCGCTTATCAGCCGGTTGATGACGGCTAGTTTTTGGCCGGGTTGTCCAATCTCCTGCCGGGTAAGGTTCAGCTCCCTGAAACCCTGGTAAGTTACTATAATGGATGAGGCCGAGAATAGCAGAATGATGATAAAACCCGTTAGCACTTTTGGTTTTATCATGAAGCCCTTTGGTTTGTCAAGCGAATCGGCCATAACAGTTTAACAACACTTCAAAGGTAGAAAAATTTACGTTGCACCTGGCTGAATTGGTCCGGGTGGGGTAGCCCTCCATTTTCTACAAAGCTATCAAGAGCACTCGTGCCTGTGCCTGGTTTAAGAGGTGAAAATTTCTTTACACCTGGTGGAATACCCACACGTAACAGGATGTATAAAGGTTTTAGAGAATGAAATTTAGCCTGGCAGCCCCTATATTTTACATCCTTTTTATTGGTTTTTTCCCCATTACCAGCTGCAGCTCACCGCCGCTCATTATGTCAGAATGGGACAATTTTAACCCGGTTAATGGTTTTCCATTAAGGATTGCATTCTGCACGTAAATATTTGCAGGTGATTGATTTAAGGTTGAAATGCGGAAAGTTTTGCCATTTTCCAGGTTAATTGTAGCGTTTACCACGGTAGGGCTACCAATGGAGTAAAACTCCGATGCCGGAGCAACCGGATAAAATCCGAGAGCGCTAAAAATGTACCATGCGCTCATCTGGCCACAATCATCATTACCGCTTAACCCATCGGGTGTGGGTTTATACATGGTTTGACAAATCATTCGGACTTTTTCCTGTGTTTTCCAAGGTTCCGCAGACCAGTTGTAGAGGTAGGCCACATGGTGCGAGGGTTCGTTACCGTGAACATAGGTTCCAATCAGCCCTTCGCGTGTAATATCCTCGGTTTGAGCAAAGTACTCATCGGGTAGGTACTTGGTGAAAAGGGTATCAAGGTAGCTGGCCAGCTTTTCCTTTCCACCCAGGAGTGAAGCCAGGCTTTCGGGGTCATGGGGCACATAGAGCGAGTAGTTAAGCGAGTTACCCTCGATAAACCCCTGTCCATGGGTGCTCAGAACATCAAACTCTTTTTTGAAATTTCCGTTGGAGAGGCGAGGCCTCATAAAGCGTATTTCCTTGTCAAAAACATTGAGGTAGTTTCGGGATCGCTGGTAGAACCTGGCTGCAAGGTCGGGTCGATTTGCTTTTGCTGCAAGCTGGGAGATGCACCAGTCGTCGTAGGCGTACTCCAGGGTTTTGGAGACCGAGTTGGGCGATAGGTCCTCGGGAACGTAACCGTACTGCATGTAGTAGCCAACGCCATCATACCAGTCATTTTCGGCAGTTGCAACGGCTGCATTAAGCGCTTCGTTCAAGTCAAATGCCGTATTTCCTTTAACTGCAGCGTCAGCAATAACCGAAACTGCATGGTATCCAATCATACACCAGTTTTCGTTGGCGTAGTGCGACCATACGGGTAGCATGTGATGAACGCTTTGGCTGTAGTGTGCCAGCATTGACCTAATCATGTCTGCGTTTCGCTTGGGTTGTATGATGTTGAAAAGGGGGTGTAGCGCCCTATGGGTATCCCAAAGCGAAAAGGTGGTATAGTTTTCAAACCCGGTTGCTTTATGAATGTTTTGGTCGAGCCCCATGTAGCTTCCATCCTGATCCATGTAAATGGTAGGTCCCAGGTAGGCATGGTAAAGCGAGGTGTAGAAGTTTACCTTGTCGTTTTGGTTGAGTGTGGCAACATCAATTCTTCCCAGCTCATGGTTCCAAATGTCTCTGGCATGTTGAGCCATGTTATCGAAGCTCCAACCGGGGGCTTCCATTTTAAGGTTCTCAATGGCATTTGCGGTGCTTACCGGCGATATGGCCACTTTAAGCATAATGGCCTCGTTGCTGCCGGTAGTGAAATCGAAATGGCACTTCACCCGTCGGCCTGCATTTTCGGGAAAATTCTCGTTTTGATTAAACTTACGCCAGAAACCCTTGTAAGCCAAGTTTTCGTCGTTCACCAGGCCATAGGTGTTAAAGGGTTTGGAGAAGGCGATGGCAAAGTAAACGGTGCGCGTTCTGGCCCAGCCCGAAGTTACCCTGTAGCCTGTAACCAGCGTATCGCTTTCGACCCTGACGAAAGTCCAAACATTTTTTTCTGGATAGTTGTAGATGCCGTGGACCATGTCGATGATAATGTGGGCCGAATCAGACTGGGGAAAGGTGTAGCGGTGAACACCAACGCGTGTGGTAGCAGTAAGTTCAGCCTTGATGTTGTAGTCGTCGAGAATCACCCGGTAGTATCCCGGCTTGGCATACTCGTTGTTGTGGCTATATCTCGAACGGTAGCCCTTTTCGGGATTAGCGGATGTACCGGGGTTAAGCTGCAGCTGGCCCACCGTAGGCATTACCAGAATATCGCCTAAGTCGGAGTGTCCCGTTCCGCTAAAATGGGTGTGGCTGAAACCCACAATTGTCTTGTCGGAATACTGGTAGCCGGCGCAGTAGCGGTAAACCTCTGGATTGTAGCTTTTACCATCAAGCGAGTAGGGAACGGTATCGGTGTCGGGGCTTAGCTGGATGGAACCGAATGGAACGGTGGCCCCGGGAAAGGTGTGCCCCATATTGTCGGTTCCAATTAAGGGGTTAACCCATTGTGCATAGTCTGGCTGTTGGGCGTTTATACAGCCCATTCCAATTGTTGCTACCATAACCATTGCGGAAATTTTTGTAACCATTAGCGTGGTTTATAAATTGTTGTAAAGGTAATTTTTTTGAAGATACATGTTTACCGAATAATCAGCAGCTCGCAGCAGCTCGCAAAGGCTGCTTTAGCCGATAGAACCTAAAACTGTTGAGTGGCTTTTGGTTGAATTGATGATAATCGGCCGGAAATGTTGATTTTAAAAACCATCAGATATGGGATAATTGGTAATTTTATTTTGTTCGGCTGTTGATGTTGAAAGTGTAAAAAAAAAGGGTGATTTTCCCATCAAACCTGATGGCCAAGCAGTGCGATGGCGGGTTCCGAGTTTTACTCCTCGACAACTTTGTAGTATAGTTTTGCAGTAAAAATTAGAGCAGTATTTTGAAAAGCCTCCCCATCCCTTTTGTTAGGCAATAAACCTAAAATTTTCAGGACATTAGGAGATGTGACAATATTAAAAGTTGAAGAGGCCAGTAGGGTAGCGCATATTTTATATTTTTAGGCCAGAATGTTTTACCAGCTTAAACCTATTTGCTATTTTCAACTCAAATTCTTAGCAAAAACAGAAGGTGAATATGAGAAAAAAGGTAATCATTGGCCTGGCCGTTGTTCTGGCAATTATACTTGCGGTAGTTCTCTTTGGATCGTCCGATAAGGACAAGGCAGCACCACAGTTTGCCCGGGTTATGCAGGGAAAATTTGAGGTTTTGGTTAACGTAACCGGCGAGCTGAAAGCTCAAAATTCAGAGAACATCATGGCCCCAACCGAGCTGCGAGGCCGGACATTCCGAATCTCGGAGGTTAAAATTCAGGATTTGATAGCCGAAGGAACCCTTGTGGACTCTGGCGATTACGTGGCAACGCTCGATAGGGCTGCGCTTAGCAACCAGCTAAAAAGCACCGAGGACGAGCTGGAGAAAAGCCTTCAGGCTTTCCTGAAAGTTCAACTCGACACCACCCTGCAGCTGCGCGAGCTAAGGAACAACCTTATCAACCTGAAGTTTGACATGGAGGAGAAACAGCTGGTGCTGGAGCAGTCGAAGTATGAACCACCGGCTACCCAACGGCAGGCTCAGATAAACCTTGATAAGGCTCAGCGTGCATACGAGCAGGAGGTTCACAACTATACCCTGAAAAAGGAGCAGGCCGAAGCCTCAATGAAGGAGGTGGCCATCAACCTTCAACGCCAAAAACGAGAAAGGCAGGATATGCTTGATGTGCTTGATAAGTTTGAAATACGTGCACCCAAGCCGGGTATGCTTATCTACTACCGCGAGTGGAATGGGCAAAAACGCAAGGTGGGGTCAAGCGTTTCACCCTGGGATTTGATTGTTGCCACCCTTCCCGACCTTTCGGTAATGAACTCCAGCACCTACGTTAACGAAATAGACATCAGTAAAATTAAAACCGGACAACCCGTTCGTATTACCGTTGATGCCTTTCCTGAAAAAAAATTCACCGGTGAGGTTATTGAAGTAGCCAATATTGGCGAGCAACTCCCAAACACTGATGCCAAGGTTTTTGAGGTAACCATCAGGGTAAATGAGTATGACCCGATACTTCGACCCTCCATGACAACCGGTAACCAGATAATTACCAATGTTTACGACTCGGTAACCTACATTCCTCTCGAGGCGCTCCATGCGAACGACTCCATCAGCTACGTCTATACCCGTAAGGGGAAAATGCAGGTGGTGGTTCCTGGCGAAATGAATGAGAATTTCATCATTATTGAAAAAGGGCTGGAGGCAAACGATGAGGTTTACCTTTCGATGCCCGAGAAACCCGAAAAGTTTTCGCTTGCGGGGAAGGAGCTCATTTCGGTTATAAAGAAGAAAAAGGAGCAAAAAATTCAGGATGAAATGAGGCTTCGCGAGGTGCAGGATTCTGCAATGAAAAGCAGGTCTCAGGCCCAGAAAATGATGTTTCAGATGAATGGGCAACAGGTGAGGAAAAATGGCTCAGCTCCGAAAATCAACAGTGAGCTTAAAGGGAAGGGAAACTCTGGTAGCAACCAAGCAAACCCTAAACCAACCGCTCCTAAATCCTGATGAGTATGCTGCGAGTTGACAAGCTCTACAAGCGCTACCTGCACGACATCAACATTGCCATTGAGGCAATTATGGCCAATAAGCTAAAATCGGCCCTAACAGCGCTGGGCATAATCTTTGGTGTGGCTGCAGTTATCAGCATGTTGGCCATAGGGAATGGTGCCCAGCAGGAGATACTGGAGCAGATGAAGATGGTTGGCGTTAACAACATCATCGTTAACTCCATATTCGAGGCACCCGACACCCAAACCTCGGAGGAGGAGAATGGCACCAAGCAAAAACAGAAATTTTCGCCCGGGCTGACACTAAAGGATGTGGAGGCCATTCAGCAGATAATCCCCTCGGTTAAAAGGATTAGCCCCGAAATCAGCCTTAACTCGTTTGTCCAGTACGACGGAATTCGTATGCCCGCTAAAATTATGGGAGTATCCAACGACTACTTTTCCCTCTTTAACCTTCCCCTGGAGGATGGGGTAATCTTCGACAGCTACCACGAGGAGCATGGTGTTCCGGTTTGTGTTATAGGTTCAAATATAAAGACCAAGTTTTTTAGCACCCAGAATCCCATTGGGCAGTACATCAAGTTTGGCAGTGTATGGCTAAGGGTGATAGGCGTGCTGGCTAAATCGGACATTAAGGTTACCGGATTTGAAAGCAGCGGTATTAACGTGTACAACGATAATATCTACGTGCCGGTGAAAAGCATACTGCTTCGCTACCAGAACAGGGCGCTGGTAAACACCCGCAAGATTAGTGAATCGGGAACTAGCGTATTCGTCAGCGGTGGGTTTGTCTCCTATGGAGGTAGCACGCAATCACAAGCGGCCTCCAACTACCACCAGCTCGACCGGATTATCCTGCAGGTGAACCAAACCGAGGATATTACCTCCACCTCCGAGGTGCTCAGCCGGATGATGCTCAGGCGCCATTCCGAGGTGAAGGATTTTGAGATAACCGTTCCAGAGCTGCTGCTCAAGCAGCAACAGCGCACCAAGGACATATTCAACATTGTGCTGGGGGCCATTGCCAGCATCTCGCTCATTGTTGGCGGGATTGGAATTATGAACATCATGTTTGCCTCGGTTATGGAGCGTATAAAGGAGATAGGAACACGCCTGGCCATTGGGGCCAAGAAAGCTGACATAATTGCGCAATTCCTTTCCGAAGCAGTGCTCATCAGCGTTTCGGGCGGAATTATTGGAGTGATACTGGGCTTTGTGCTATCGTTTCTAATCAGGCACTTTGCCGGAATACTTACCATAGTCAGCCCACTTTCAATTTTGGTTGCATTTGGGGTATCGGCTGCCGTGGGCGTCATTTTTGGCTTGTCGCCTGCCAAGCGTGCTGCCGAAAAAGACCCTATTGAGTCGTTACGCTACGAGTAAAAACGCTAATAATTTGTTGAGATGAACAGGTTGTCAACCCTACTATTCGGGATACTATCAGCAATGCCGGTAATGAGCTGTATTGCCCAGCAGCCCATGAACCGGCTAACCTACCCGGAGGTGCTCCAGCTGGCCAAAGAACAATCGCCCCAGGCCATCCTTGCCAAGCATAGGTTTAGAGCGGCATACTGGGAGTACCGTACATTTGTGGCAGAATACAGGCCAACGCTGAGCATGAACGGAACAATTCCCGAATTCAGCAGAAGTCTAATTCGCTACCAAAATCCTGACGGGTCGTATAGCTACATTGAGGAGAATGCCAACACCACCTCACTCGGCCTATCGTTATCGCAAAATATTGGGTTTACCGGAGGCCAGATTTTCGTTAAAAGCAACCTGGAACGAACAGACCTGCTGGGCGACAGCAGCTCCACTTCCTACCTTAGCGTGCCTGTTTCCATTGGTTTCTCCCAGCCCCTGTTTGCCATGAACCGCCTAAAGTGGAATAAGCGAATTGAGCCTATTAAGTACGAGGAGGCCAAGAAAAGCTTTATCCAGTCCATGGAGGATATTTCCATTGAGGCCAGCAGGTTGTTTTTTAACCTTGCCATGGCCCAGCAAAACCTCGAAACGGCCAGGCTTAACTACTCCAACACCGACACCCTTTATAAAATTGCCCAAGGGCGCTACAACATCGGTACAATTGCCGAAAACGAGCTGCTACAGATGGAGCTCAGCTTCCTTAATGCCGGAACTCAGGTTAACGAGGCTGAGGTGGACCTTCAGCTTAAGAAAATTCAGCTTAAGTCGTTCCTGGGGCTAAACGACCAGTACGATCTGGAAATAATACTACCCACAGCAATTCCCCAATTTGAACTTATTTACGACAAGGTGATGATGCTGGCCAGGGAGAACAATCCGCAAATTCTTTCCTACGAACGGCAGCTCATCGAAGCGGACCGTGACGTGGCTCAAGCCCGTTCCGAAAGGGGATTTAACGCTAGCCTATACGCTACCTATGGGTTGACCCAGAGGGCACTCAATGTTTCTGATGCCTACAAGGACCCGCAGGATCAGCAGAATGTTAGGGTGGGTATTACCATTCCTATTCTCGATTGGGGATTGGGCAAGGGAAAGGTGAAAATGGCCCAATCGAATCGCGAGGTAATTAAAACTACCGTACAGCAGGCCATGACTGATTTTGAGCAGGATATCTTTTTAAAGGTGATGCAGTTCAACCGTCAGGACGACCAGGTTATGATTGCCGAAAAAGCCGACTACATTTCACAAAACAGGTACGAGGTTACCAAGCAACGATTCCTCATCGGCAAGATTGATGTGCTCGATTTAAACGTAGCCCAGTCCGAGCGCGATCAGGCCAAGCAAAAGTACATCAGCACCCTGGGAAACTACTGGCAGTTTTACTACCAGATGCGCAGGTTAACGCTCTTCGACCTTCAGAATAACCAACCCCTTCAGGCCGATTTTGAAATGCTGCTTAAGTAAGATTTGCCTTTTTCAGTGAGTTACAGCACGAGCGCTGATAAGCTGCACCAATTCAGCTAAAATCATAATATGCACGAAGAGTAGCCCTTGCGTGCTTTCGCATACTTAACGGACTTCTACCTGGCAGTCTATCCATTCCATAATAGTCGCTTGTTGCTCCTAATTACAGGGTTGTATGCAGACACCAATAAAGGTTTTGGTTGAAGCATTTTTTTTGAATGGAGCATACCGTTTCATGGGGTTTGGTATTGCTAATCAGAATAATTTTAATTTTCTTGCATCTGTTTACAGGCAACCCCTAAGAAGTAGCTTATTGAGATTAGAATGAAGCCAAAGCCAGCAACCACTTTTCAACGGCGATTAAACTTATTTGATTCCACAGCAATAGTGGTGGGTAGCATGATTGGCTCTGGCATATTTCTGGTTAGCGCCGATATGGCCAGAAATCTGGGCTCGCCCGGGTGGTTGCTGGTTGCGTGGGCAATAACCGGAATTCTTACCGTTATAGCAGCACTCAGCTATGGTGAGTTGGCCGTGATGATGCCCCATGCCGGAGGACAATATGTTTACCTAAGAGAAGCCTACAATCCTCTAGCTGGTTTCCTATTTGGCTGGACGCTCTTTCTCGTAATACAAACCGGTTCCATTGCTGCAGTTTCAGTTGCGTTTAGCAAGTTTCTTGGGGTGATATTTCCGTGGTTTTCCGATAACAATGTTTTGCTGCAGGTTGGCAGCTTGAAAATCACTACAATCCACCTAATGTCTATTTTCATTATACTCTTCCTTACCTGGGTAAACACCAGGGGAATAAACATTGGAAAATATGTTCAGGATACATTCAGCTACACAAAAATTGCAGCATTGCTTCTATTTTTCATTGTTGGTTTTTTTATTGCCAGAAATGATGAAGCCGTAAGGCTCAACAGGGAGATATTCTGGCAAGGGCAGCAGCTGGTTGATGGTAAACCTGTTCCCCTTTCGGGCATTTCGCTTATTATTGCTTTAGGTATAGCCATGGTTGGATCGTTGTTTGCCGCCGACGCATGGAATAATGTAACCTTTGCCTCGGAGGAGATTAAGGACCCCAAACGAACCATCCCGTTAAGTATGGTGCTTGGCGTTGTTATTGTCATAGTGCTCTACATGCTGGTAAACTACATATACATTAAGGTTTTACCCGTTCGTGGATCGCCCGATGCCACAACGGTGATGGGACAGGGAATGCAGTACGCCTCGAACGACAGGGTAGGCACAGCAGCTATGTATGGAACATTTGGCGAATCTGCAGCCATCATCATGGCCATTCTCATCATGATTTCAACCTTTGGATGTGTTAACGGGATGATACTATCCGGGGCCCGCGTTTACTACGCCATGGCCAAGGATGGCCTGTTCTTTAAACAGGTAGGCATACTTAATTCTATGGGTGTACCTGGTGTCAGTCTGGCGCTTCAGTGTGCTTGGGCTTGTATTCTGTGCCTTTCGGGCACTTACAGCAACCTGCTGGATTATGTGATATTCTCAGTGCTGATTTTCTACGTGCTTTCCGTGGTGGGGGTTTTCATCTTAAGGGTAAAAAAACCTGACGTAGCTCGTCCTTATAAAACGTGGGGCTACCCAGTTACACCGGCAGTATATATTCTTGCCTGTACATTCATTATGGTAATTTTGCTTATCTATAAACCTGCCTACACATGGCCAGGCCTTATCATAGTTATTTTGGGAATCCCTGTTTACTACCTTTGGAAAAAGCCCAAATTTTCTAGAACTAAACGTACCTAAGCGGTTGCAATACAAGCCCATGTTGAAATTTCCGTAAAAGAAAATGCTACATGTTTAAAAATCAGCGCGTCTAGACAGCTGGCTGTGTGGCTAAAAAGTGTTCATGCTGTAACCTCCCTGTTCGAAAGTTAAAATCAACGGCATTTTTTATCCTAAGGCATTAATACAAGATTGAGAAAAATATGTAATTTTGTCAGGTGTTAGGGAAATGTCATGGAGCTACAAACCATAAAACAACGCTTTGGAATAATTGGGAATGCCCCTGGATTAAACAGGGCTATTGACATAGCCCGCCAGGTTGCTCCTACCGACCTGTCGGTGCTTATTACCGGTGAGAGCGGCACAGGGAAGGAAGTTTTTCCTCAGATAATACACCAGTTTAGCGCACGCAAGCATGGCAACTACATAGCCGTTAACTGTGGTGCTATTCCCGAGGGTACTATTGACTCCGAGCTGTTTGGGCACGAAAAGGGTTCGTTTACAGGGGCTACCGACAGCCGCCAGGGTTACTTTGAGGTGGCTAATGGGGGTACCATTTTTCTCGACGAGGTGGCAGAACTTCCCCACTCAACCCAGGTAAGGCTGTTAAGGGTTCTTGAAACTGGTGAGTTCATAAGGGTTGGCTCCTCTAAGGTGATAAAAACAAACGTAAGGGTGGTGGCCGCCACCAACGTCAACCTCTATGAAGCCATTCAGGAGGGTAAGTTCCGGGAGGATCTCTTCTACCGTCTCAACACCGTTCCCATATACATTCCCCCGCTTCGTGAACGAAAGGAGGATATTTACCTGCTCTTTAGAAAATTTGCCGTGGACTTCTCCGAAAAGTACCGTATGCCCCCCATCACCCTTGACGAAAACGCCCGCAAGCTGCTTACCGATTACTCCTGGCCGGGCAATGTTCGCCAGCTCAAAAACGTTACCGAGCAAATATCCATTATTGAACAAAGCCGGGTGATTACGGCGGATATCCTTCAGAAGTACATCCCCGATAACAACGTACCCCGACTTCCCACCCTTTACTCCAAAAAGGGTGCTACCGAAGAACCAAGCTTCTCCTCCGAAAGGGAGATTCTCTATAAGATTCTCTTTGATATGCGCAACGACGTGAACGAGCTTAAAAAGCTTGTCAACGTCATCATGCAGAGTGGCGTTACCGGTGCTGAATCTTCCTTTGCCGATTCAGCCGTGCTGCACAACAACTTTGGACCGGTGAACCCGATTATTACCTCGCCAGCACAACCCACCTTTGAACCCATGTCGTTTGTAAAGAGCAACAACGAAATTCAGGACACCGAGGAAATAATGGAGGAGTCGCTTTCGTTGGAGGAAAAGGAGGTGGAGCTTATCCGAAAAGCTCTGGATAAGCATAACGGTCGCCGAAGACAAGCTGCTTCCGAACTTGGAATCTCCGAGCGTACACTTTACCGTAAAATCAAGGAGTACAAACTCGACTAATATATGAAGCGAATCATCCGAATAGCTATTATTCTTCTTCCCCTGTTTGTCTTAATTCAGCCGGGGTGCAAGGTAAGCTACACCTTTACCGGTGCATCCATTTCTCCCGAGACCAAAACCTTCAGCGTTCAGCTTTTTCAAAACCTTGCCGGAATAGTCAACCCCACCCTTAGCAGCTACCTCACCGAGGAGCTCAAAAACCGCTTTATCACCCAAACCAGCCTGTCAATGGTTGACGATTTTGGCGATTTCGCCTTCTCCGGGCAGATTACCCAGTATAACGTTTCACCAATTTCAATCCAGGACAACGAGGTAGCAGCGCAAAACCGCCTCACAATTTCTGTCAGGGTCAAATTTGTTAACGCCAAGGACCCCAAGCTCAGCTTCGATAAAACCTTTTCGCAGTACGAAAACTTCGACAGCAACCAGAACTTTGTGCAGGTCGAAGCCGAACTGGTCCGGTTGATAGTCGAGAAGCTAGTGGATGATATTTTCAACGCAGCAGCAGCAAACTGGTAGCGCTATGGATAATGAAACCCTATACGGCATAATGGAGGCACGACTGAAGCCTACACCCGAAACCCTTAACCAGCTGAGGGAAACCATTGATGAGTTCCCCTACTTTCAAGGGTGCCGAGTACTTATTCTCAAAAGTCTTTCGCAACTGGGAAACGATGAGTTTGAGGCTCAACTTCGGCAAAATGCTGTTTTGCTCCCCTCACGACGCTATCTTTACTTTACTCTATATCCTTCAAAACCACTAGAAGAGACTGAAAAAATAGATGGCGGTAATGCTGAAGATAAAAAAATCTCCAAACCTACACCTAAAAGAGGACGTCCCCGTAAGGCTCCTACCGATGAAAGGAAACCCTCATTCATACTACTCGATGACGAAAAACAGCCAGCAATAACCATTCATGTTGAGGCAAGTAGTAATACCACCGACACCGAAATTCTGGAACTTGCTGAGGGCGAAGGTGAAGTAGATTCCCAGGCAAATGGAAGAGGCTTGAATGAGAGCGAAGACCTTATAGCTAAATTTATAAACAACCAGCCCACCATTTCTCGTTCCACAACCCCGGGTAATAAGGACACCGGTGAGAATGAGGATATTTCTATCAGCTCGGTGGAAGAACCGGAGGAGCTGGCCAGCGAATCGCTTGCCCAAATCTACCTCAGCCAGGGTTACCTTGAAAAGGCAATTAGGGTATTCGAAAAATTAAGTTTGAAATATCCGGAAAAAAGTAGTTACTTTGCCGACGAAATTCGGAAGATTAAGGAATCAACAAAATAAGTTAACATTAACAACTCCTACGATGTACACGCTATTCTCAGTGCTTATAATTATTGTTTCCATCCTGCTCATCCTGATAGTGCTGATTCAGAATCCTAAGGGAGGCGGTCTGGCTTCTAACTTTTCGGGGTCAAATCAGGTGATGGGGGTGAGGAAAACAGCCGATTTTCTCGAAAAATCAACTTGGACATTGGCGGTTGCCCTCATACTTTTTACACTTTTCGCCACTCTGGCTATGCCAAAGAAAAGCGCAGAAGAGCAGAAATCTGTTATCGAATCAAAGGTGAAAAATACTGCCGAGCCCAATGCCCTTCCCACCTTCCCGGTTAACCCAACCGAAGGAAATATGGGAAGTGATACTACCAAGTAGGCAGTAACCCTTACATGATACTAAAAAAAATGCCAGCATGCTTTGCTGGCATTTTTTATCCCTCAAGGCGTTAGCTTTCATGCCATGTTGGCAAATTCCTGGTTGTTGGTATAAATTGTCAAAGCTTTCCGGCGAAGCAGGGAGCTAAAAGCTCGAAAATTCTGCCAAAGGCTGGAAGTATTGATCAAATGTGGCAGAAGAACCATGAAAAAAAGTCAGTTTACCGGTTTGGCATGTATTATGATGCACACCCTCTCGTAAAAATCAAAATACTAACATTAAAATATAGTGCTATGTCAGAAGTAAAAATTAAACCGTTAGCCGATAGGGTGCTCGTTGAGCCCATGGAAGCAGAAGAAAAAACAGCAAGTGGAATTTACATTCCCGATACGGCAAAGGAGAAACCCCAGAAGGGAACAGTAATAGCCGTAGGTCCCGGTACAAAAGATGTTACCATGGAGGTAAAAAAAGGCGATGTAGTGCTATATGGCAAGTATGCCGGCACGGAAATCTCCGTTGATGGTAAGGATTACCTGATGATGAAACAATCCGACATTCTGGCTATTATTTAATCGGTTTCTACATTGTTAAACAACTAAATCAAGCATAACTATGTCAGCAAAAGTCTTAAATTTTGATATCGAAGCACGCGATAAGCTTAAAAGAGGCGTTGACCAGCTGGCCAATGCCGTAAAAGTAACCCTAGGACCTAAGGGACGCAACGTGGTAATGGAAAAGAAATTTGGCTCACAGCAGGTAACCAAGGATGGCGTTTCGGTTGCCAAGGAGATTGAGCTGGAAGACCCATTTGAAAATGTTGGTGCCCAGATGGTTAAGGAGGTGGCATCTAAAACCTCCGACACAGCCGGCGACGGAACAACAACTGCAACGGTTTTGGCCCAGGCTATTGTCAACGTAGGATTAAAAAATGTTACCGCTGGAGCCAATCCTATGGATTTGAAGCGTGGTATTGACAAGGCTGTTGCCAAGGTGATTGAGAATCTTAAAAAGCAATCTGTTGAGGTAGGCGACGACTACCTTAAAATTGAGCAGGTGGCCACTGTTTCGGCAAACAACGACACCGAAATTGGTAAGCTGATTGCCGAAGCCATGAAAAAGGTTAAAAAGGAAGGCGTAATCACCGTTGAGGAGGCTAAGGGTATCGAAACTACTGTTGAGGTGGTTGAGGGTATGCAGTTCGACAGGGGATACATTTCACCCTACTTCATTACCAACCCCGAGAAGATGGAAACGGTTCTGGAGAACCCCATGATTCTTATCACCGACCGTAAGATTTCGACCATGAAGGACCTGCTACCCGTTCTTGAACCGGTTGCTCAGGCAGGACGTGCAATGCTCATCATTGCTGAGGATATTGAAGGCGAAGCACTTGCAACACTGGTCGTAAATAAGCTTCGCGGTTCGCTCAAAATTGCTGCAGTAAAGGCACCCGGATTTGGCGATCGCCGTAAGGAGATGCTCGAGGATATTGCAATCCTAACCGGTGGTGTGGTGATTAGCGAGGAAAAAGGCCTACGGCTTGATGGCGCTAAGATGGACATGCTGGGAACCGCCGAAAAAATTACAATTGATAAGGACAACACAACTATTGTGAATGGCGGGGGCAAAAAGGACAACATCAACAAGCGTATTGCCCAAATTCGCACCCAGATTGAAAACACCACCTCCGACTACGATCGTGAGAAGCTTCAGGAGCGTCTTGCCAAGCTGGCAGGCGGGGTAGCCGTTCTCTACGTTGGCGCTGCCACCGAAACCGAAATGAAGGAGAAGAAGGATAGGGTTGACGATGCCCTAAGCGCTACTCGCGCAGCTGTTGAAGAGGGTATAGTACCCGGTGGAGGTGTTGCCTACATCAGGGCTATCGAAGCTCTTGAAAACATGAAGGGAAATAACGAAGATGAAACCACCGGTATCCAGATTATTAAAAGGGCTATCGAAGAACCCCTACGCCAGATAATGACCAATGCCGGTCTTGAAGGTTCGGTAATTGTTCAGAAGGTTAAGGAGGGTAAGGGCGACTATGGCTACAACGCTCAAACCAACAAGTTTGAAAACCTATTCCAAACCGGAGTTATCGACCCAACCAAGGTTACCCGTGTAGCTCTGGAAAATGCAGCTTCTATTGCCGGGCTAATTCTTACCACCGAGTGTGTTATCACCGAGAAGAAGGAAGATAAGCCTGTCCCAATGGGCAACCCCGGAATGGGCGGAATGGACATGATGTAACATTCAACCATGCATAGCCTACAAAACGGAGGATTGAATATCCTCCGTTTTTTTTCATCTACCTTACCTACCGGAAAAGTGTAACCCCTACGAGTTGGTGCTAGTTGTGGTTACTCACTTCTTTTCGCCGGCTATCCTCACCCTTCGCTGCAGCATTTCACCGTTGTCGTCAACAAGCGTGAGCGTATAAACTCCCGGGGAAGGCGAAACGGCTACTTCGTGCAAACCTGTAGTTTTTCCGATAAATCTATCGTTCAGATGCCAGTAGATAGTTGCCTTGGGGTTTCGGTGGGCAGCCTTCCAAATGCTTTGACCCTTAACGCCTTTTGCTTCTACCGGGATATAGATGTCTGCGCCGGAATAGGGGTAAATTAACGCCATTGATTGCAGCCTGTCGGGATTCTCCGTGCACCCCTTCCCAAATGGTGGTAAAATCCTATAGTCTGCATGTAGTTTGGAGTAGTACCACTCCTGGGCTGGCGGCAGAACAAACCAGCTAACCTCAACCATCTCCTCCTGGCTTGCGCAGCGTTGGGTTAGCCTATACCTATGAGTCTTATCAACCAGCACCTTTTGATGGTAGGGGCAAGGCAGCGTTTTTGTCCTAACAGCTGGAACATACTCGGTAACTGTATCGGTACAGGCTGGTGAGGCCTGGTGTCCGCTTTGCCTACAGGTTACTACAGGTTTTAAGTCGAACCATGGCGGAGAAAACCACACCGATGAAGGGAGCAGCGAAAAAATGTCAAACATTACAGGGGCAGCTGTGGCTACGCCAATAAGATTTGCTCTCCCCTCGCCATCGGCATTTCCCACCCACACTGCTACCGTGTAGCAAGTGGTTACTCCAATAGCCCAAGCATCACGAAACCCATAGCTGGTTCCTGTTTTCCATGCAATCTTTTGCGACGAAACAAAGTTTCGCCAGGTTCCATCCTCACCGGGGCGGCTAGCCTGCGTTAGTGCTTCAAGTGTAAGGTAGGCAGCACCGGAACCAATTCCGCTGCAGCTGAAGGGCTGTGCGGAGGATGTTGTGCTATCCAGAACATAGCGTAAGCTAATATTTCCTGCAGCAATCCCCTGTGCCTGCCGGGCAAGAGCAGCATATATGCCCGATAGCTCCCAAAGGCTAGCCTCAGCGCCCCCAAGTATGATGGAAAGACCATAGTGACCTGCAGGCTTGTTGATGCTGGTTATCCCCATCTGTTTAAGGCTGCTGTGAAATTTTTCAATTCCATACTGCTGCAAAAGGTTAACAGAAGGCACGTTTAGTGATCGGGAAATGATTTCGTTGGCTGGCACAACGCCTTCAAAGGTGTGGCTAAAATTTTGAGGCGCAAATCCTGCATAGGCTACGGGCATATCGTTAACCAGCTGGCGGGGGTAGAGTAATCCCTCACTAAGCATTAGCCCATAGAGAAAAGGCTTGAGGAGGCTTCCGTAGCTTCGTTTTGAACTAATCACATCAACCATCGGTGAGTTGGATAGATTGTTGGATTGAACATTGCCCATGTAGGCCATAACCTCACCCGTTTGGTTGTCCACTACCATGGCAGCCATATTTCGAATTCCATTTGCCAGGAGGTATCCATGATGGTTTTGCGCAACCCTCATGATGTTTTCCTGGAGTTCTCTATCAATGGTTGACCGTACGAGTTTACCCTTAAACCCGTTGTGGATGCAACGGGTAAGCAAGTGGGTTGCTTCATGGGGCAGCCCCCCGGTTAAGCTTGGGGAAGGTTCCAGCAGGGCAAGATGGTAGGTCTCATCGTCAATGTAGCCCCTTTTCAGGAGTTTACCCAGCAGCTTATTCCTTTTTTCAACAAGCAAGTGCTGGTTACGCCCGGGGAAAATCAACCCGGGGGCATTGGGTAGCACTGCCAGCGTAGCAGCTTCGGCCCAACTTAGATTTTGCGGGCTTACTCCAAAGTACCGCCAAGCTGCTGCATCGAGCCCAACCACATTTCCTCCAAAGGGTGCGTTGGATGAATACATGGCGAGTATTCGAGGTTTTGAATACGAAATTTCTGTTCGGACAGCCATCGCCATTTCAACAATCTTTTCACCTAAGGTTCTTGGTTTTCCTCGTCGCGACAAACGAACCAGCTGCATGGTTATGGTGCTGCCACCGCTTACTACTTTTCGGGCTTTTATATTTTGGAAGGCTGCACGAGCCATTGAGAAAGGGTTTACGCCAGGGTGAAACCGGAAGTAGGCATCCTCAAACTGGGTAATGCAAGTTGCAAACTTATTGGGAACCGTATCGGAGGCAGGAAACTGCCACATTCCTTCATCGGAAACAGTAGCCGAAAGCAGCTGCCCGTTACGGTCGAGTAGCACGGTTGAGGTTTCGCTCTTGAACCTTACAGGGGGAAGTAACAAGAAAACCAGCAGGCACGTTATACCAGTAAGTACCTGCCAAACACCCGTAGGATTCCTTCTAAAATTCATTGGCTTGCTACTCCACGGTTACCCACCCTCCTTTTTCACCGGCAGAAATGGCGTTATCATACATTGCCTCGCAGTGTGGACCCGGCATGTAGTACCTGCCGGAATAGGTGGCTGTTAGCCTTATGGTGAAACTCCTTCTTTCATTAGGCTTAAGGCTGAAGTAGGTGATAACCCGGTCGTCCCGAATATCCTGATAGTCAAAAGTTGACCCCGAAACATTTTCCGTCCCCTCGAAGCGGGTGTTTTGAATTTCCCATCCTGCAGGGAAAATTTGTGTAAGGGCAAGCTCCTTAAGTTCCCCACGGATACCGGGGTTCGAAACAGTTACCTCGCAGGTGAAATCCATTCCCTTTTTGAGGTTATAGGGATTCAGCTCATCACCTGAAGCTGAACGGTACCGAGCCATGATGTTGAGGTTGCTGCTGTACGATGTCTCATTGCCTGGTGCAGGTACTCCTTTTAGAACAACGCTGGCATATACGTTGTTTTTAGTCATATTTTGAATTTCAAGAGTGTTAGAGCCATCGCGTATTTCCAACTGCTCGCGGGCAACAGGCCTGCGACTTGAAATCACCCTGGAATTTTTGGCAAGAGTATAGGATAGATTTAGCTCGCCACCCTTTTCCTTGTCAATGGATAACCTGGAGAGGGCAAGTAATGCTACTGCAGTTTCCTGAGTGCTCATCCAGTCGTTTTGCGAGAGAGCCTTGCTAATCTCCAGGGCAATCGGATAAGCTTTTGAATCCAAACCCAGCAAAATTAAGGTTTCCAGAACTATTCCCCTGTCCCTAATGTCCGAGCCATAAGTGTAGCTTAGCTCCCTGTATGGGCTGAATTTAATGGGAACACTTCCTACTATGGCCAACGCTACATCCTTTTGGCCAATAAGGGCATAAGCGCCGGCCAGCCTCATTTTTGCAATAAGGCCAAGTTCCTGCTCCTTAAGCTTATTCATAGCGCCAACTTCGGGTTTTGCTGCGAGAGCAAGGGTGTACAACCGGTATGCCTGAACCAAATCGCTGTTAAACGGGTTGGTAGGCCGGGGAATGTAATTTCTTGCCGATTTTCCCTGGTAGCTGGTCCATCTCGATAGCATGCCCTCTGGAACATCATACCCTTTGCTCCGAGCCTCAAGAAGAAAATGGCCTACATAGCTGGTACTCCAGTCATCACCATAAACATAGGATGGCCAGTAGCGAAAGCTCCCATCGCTATTCTGAAACCCTGCCAGCTTTTTAATAGCCTCAGAAACGAATCGTGAGGTTTTCTTCTGCTGGTCGGCTGTCAGATCAACCAGTTGGCTAAGGTAAAGTTGGGGGAATACTGCTGAGGTTGTTTGCTCCACGCAGCCATGGGGATACTGGATAAGGTAGCCCAACCTTTTGTTTAGGTTTAGAGGTGGTGTAACCGATGCCTCGAGGTAAGCTTCATTTGTGCCTTTTATGCCAAAAGTGCTAAGCTGCAAACTTTTCTTGCCGTTTGGCGGTAGGAGGGTATCAATGCTTACAACTTGAATTGAAATGGGATTACGTACTTCAATGTCAACTACCTGGGTTGATTTTACCCCGTTGCCTTCGGCAAGCACTTCAACCCTTGCCGGACCGGTGCCTTCGGAAACTTGTAATGTGAAGAATGCTAACAGGTCGCCAGGTTTTGTAAATTCTAGGTTTTGCTCATTACCATTCAGAACTTTCAGGTTTGAAGAGGTCTTTACCCTAATCTTCACCTGCTTAATGGCGGGCGATGTGGTAAAGATGCTGATTGGCATGGTTACTGTTTCCTGAGGTCCCAGTACCCGGGGAAGGGTGGCCATTACCATCAGGTCATTTTTTACCGGACAACTTTTTTCAGCAAAACCATAGGCTCCATCGTTGGCTGCAACAACCATTATCCTTACGCTGCCAAAATAATTTCCCATGTTGAAGCTTATTTTTTCAGTTTTACCCTTTTCGAGCACAAAGGGGCCAAAGAATCGGACAACCGGTTTGAAGCGCTGGATTTTTTCTCCTTGGGTAGGATTTAGCTCCTCGTCGCCACCTACAGAAATCAACCTTTCCATTGTGCTTCCGTAAGCACCTATGACTTCGTCGAACAAATCCCATGTTTTCACCCCTATGGCCTCCCGGGCGTAAAATACCGAGTGGGGATCGGGGGTTTTGAAGCGGTTGATGTCGAGCAACCCCTCGTCAACCATCGCAAGCGTAAAGTTCATTTTTTTCCCGCTCTTCTCCCTGATGAGAATTTCGACGGGTTTATCCGATTTTAACTCATCGGGCATAGTGATTACTGGTTGCAGCGTTGTTTCGGGGTCAGAAACGTTAATCCGGGTGATTCCATAGAGACGGATGGGCAAGTCGTTGGTCTTATTGGTATGTGGCTGTATCAGGGTAACATGGACGAACACATTTGGGGTCATCTCCGGTGTGGTTTGGATGTCAACCACGTTGGCCTGGCTTGAAGCATCAACCCAGAATGCTTTAACCACCTTGTACCCATTCTCAATGCTAACAAGAGCTCTCGAATTTTCGGCGCCAGGAATGGTAAGTTTGAAGCTTTCTTTAACTTTACAATCGGGCTTATCAACCGAGATAGCCAGAATACTGGCACCACCCGGACGATTAGCCTGAGATTTTCCTGAACTGTATGGCCAGTCGAAGTATACTATTGTTCCGCAGCTGTTCCCCGTTGTTTTATTGGTAACCTTAACGTAGTAGCGCCCCCATTCGGGATAATCAACCCTAAGCTTAACGGTAGCCTTGCCGTTGACTGTTCCAAATTTATGGCTCGATATAAGGTAGTCGTAGTTCCGGTTCACGTAGCCGGCCTCGCCTGTCTCGGGCTGTTCCCACCACCATCGCCACGTTAGCTTGTAGAGTTCCAGCTCCAGGTTCGGACAGCTTATCGGCTTGCCATCGTTGTTGATGGTAACTACCGAGAATTGCTGTTCGGTGTCGGTTTCGAGCCAGCTGGTTCCCATTTTAGGCTGTGGTGGCTTAACTCCCACAAGCTCGCTAAACGGGTAAAATGTTTTAGAAAACAGATCGATGCTGAAATCACCACCCGGTTCAAAAACTCTTCCCTTAAAAAGCACATTAATAGCGGCTGGGCGGCTATCGGGTATGTTTATTGATCCATAGACTCTGGCGGTGCCATTATCGTCGAGTTGTCCATCCCACAAGGTTTGTGTTTGCGTTGGAAAATCAATTCCCGGATCGTCAAATGAGTAGCTGCTGAATTCGGGAAACGAAGCATTTGCCTTGCTTACAGTTAACTCGTATTTAGCTTTTAGATTTGCCGCAGCTGCGCCATGCAGCCATTTGGCGTTAAGGGTAGCGTTGACCATGCCCGACGGGGGTATGTTGTTGCCCTGAAGTTCAAGGTTTATTTTAAGACGGTTTGGTTTTATACTTTCAACCTTTAAGGTTTTTTGAAAAATGGCTCCGCCCACCCTAACTGTTGCGCTCCATGGTCCGGTAGGAGCTTGAGGATCGGTTACTGTTGGAAAGTAGAAAATCCCTGCATCGTTGTTGGGCTGAACAGCTCTTTTGACCAGCAAACCCTTCGGATCGTGCAGCTCAAGTACTACCGGGTGGTTCGGCGGAAGTGTTTTTCCCTTGTCCTCAAGAATAAAGCAGAGATGAAGGGTATCGCCGGGGCGCCATACACCCCTTTCACCGTATATCATTCCCTTTAAGCCATGTTGAACCTCATTCCCGCTAACGTCGAAGTTGCTTAGCGGGTTCGATGTCCCGTTATCTACACGCAAGTATCCTTTTTGCTTGCCATCACTTGCGGTTACCAAAAATGGCCTTCGTGTTGTTTTAAACTCAAAAAATCCGTCGTTGTTGGTGTTACCATCGGCTATGGTTTGGTTCTGGTAGTCGGAAATTCTTACGTTGGCGTTAGACAACGGTTTTGCTGAAGGCAAGTCGGTAACAGCAACCAGCATTCCACCGTCATTACCTAACTTTGCAATAATACCGATATCTGATGATATTATTATCTGGTTAATCATTCTCGATTCTGAGTAGTAGGCCGAGTTGCAGGGGTTGTCTCTCTCTCTCCAGTTATAATCATCGTCGTAGTAATAGTAGTAGTCGTCGTAGTAACCGGGTCCATCGTAACCCCGTGCAACTTCTTCATCGCCGGGGCTAAAAGGAGATGTAGGAGTGGTTTGGTCGGAGTCATCCCCGCAGGAAGAAAGAAGTTGCTTTTTATTGAATGTAATGCTAATTTGGTAAATTGCGCCCCTGTCGGCTTTGAAAAGTTGTGCGAGATCCAGCGTGTACCTGGTCCATTTATTCGGAACAATTGGGCCAAACTGGTTCAACCCGATGACCTTGTTGAGCACAGGGTAACCCACACGTCTTAGCTCGTTAGTCCCTCCCATGGTATTTACCTGAAGGTAGTAGGGCACATTGCTTTCGTATATCTTCACTATCTGAACGCTAACCGCTTTAAGGTTAACTGCTTCGAAAGAGAAAATCAGCCCCTGGGTTGTAGGCAGAATTGCTCCATGCCCCACAGTGCGAAGTGCAGGATTAACGTCCTCAAACAGTAGGTTTTGAGAAAACTCAGCATTAAGCCTTTTACCAATTGCATTTAGCACACCAGCACTAATGTTAAGATTTTTCTCGCCTTCAATAGTTTCGGGTGGGTAAACCCGGAGCATGTTTCGGTCAACTTCGTACCTCAGCCCCGAAATTCCTTCAAGCTCAACCAACCCCTCAAAGTTCTGGTTTCTGTCCAGTAGGTCGGAAAAAATAATGGTGACGGATTGCTCCGGCGTTTGAATGGCTTTTGCGCTAATCACTTTAAAGCTACCCAAGGGTGGCACCTCAAGGATTTCATACCCCTTTGAGTTTCCTCCTATTGCCGAGGTGTTCCATGATATCCTTACCTCTCCTTTTTTTACGGTTCGTTCAATTCCCTCCAGACGCAAATGGTAGGTGTTGACGACTTCGGTGGAATCAAGTTTTGTAGCAATACTCATTCCGTTGACGCTTGCCTTTATGCACTCGTTCAGTTTCTCGGACTCTGCAACATCAGCTGTTTGAACCGTGCCATCGAGCTCATAGCTGTTTGGATTTTCTGCATCCCTAACAATCAAACCATTCAGCTCAATGCTAACAGATTGTGGAATTACCCTGAAGCTAAAGCGAAACGTTTTAAGCTTTGGTTCTACACCTTTAAAAAGCTTGCTTAATGCCAGGGATGAGGAGTAAACTTTGCCCGAACGCATTACCTCTGTCGGTCTATACTCTAGAGTTTGGTCATCAACCCAGTAGGCTTTACCCTTTACTGATGGTGAAAAGCTGAAATAGCCTTCGTGTACCTCGTCGCCATTGAAAGTAAACTTGCTGCTTGGCTTTGTAAGCTTAATTGTGATGGCGGAGTGTGCCGAAATCATTCCCGAGGTATATGCTGAAATGTACTCTCCAAATAGCGGATCAGTCGAATTTTCAACATCCTGTTTGCCCTTACATCCAACCTGAAGGATGATTATGGCTATAACCCCAACAGTTAAAAGCCATTTGATTGATTTACTGTTCATGCTTGAAGGATGATTTATACTACTACCCAAAATTACTCAAGATTTTGAGTTTACCGCATTAATATTGAAATGCCCACAAATATTGGTAACACACAAACATCCATCTACTTTCTTAAGGTAAAGGAACTTTAAAAACAATGCGCTTTTAGAACCCGAATACCGCAAGGTTATGGGTCGTACATCTGTATTTAAGCATTTTATATGTAGTTCAATCGGTTGGGAGGCGAGCGGCATTTGAAGGTTTACGACGGGTGATGAATGGGGCAGACCAAGCATAAGATTTTTCGAAATTATCGAGCTATATTTGAGCAGTAAAGAAATAGGTTTAATAGCTCGCCTGGAGCTGGTTCAATATTTAAAGGGAAAATAGTAATATGCTGAAGTCCAGAATAATACGTCTTCTATCGTTAGCAGTTCTTATGGGGTTGGTTTATTTTCTATTTAACACCGTAAGGGCAACCTATACACCCAACTTATCGGTGGCTCCAGATTCTCTTGTGTTTACACGTGGATGCGTAGAGCCCGATTCTTCCTGTTTTAGGATACTCCTTAAGTTTCCGGTTGTTCAGGGGAAAAGGGCTGCCCGAATTCAAAAGATGATAGCCTACGACTACCTGAAACTTTTATCGGACAGCACAAAGGTAAAGGGAGTTAACCAGTTTAAGGAAGTTCTTACCCGGTTAACCGAAAGCTATGATAGTGCTTATGTTGATTACCTATCGTTATTTCCTGGCAGCAATGGCATTTCGTGGTATTTAAATGCCGATTACGACGTCCTGTTGAATGATGGAAAAGTGTTGACCATCCAGTACCGCTACGAAGATTACCTTGGGGGAGCACATGGAATGTATGGCTATCATTACCAAAACATAGACCTGCGTAAGTCCAGACCGCTCAGCCTTAATGATATTGTAAGCAACACCAAGCAATTTTCCGAATTGGCCGAAAAACTCTTTAAGGGTAGGGTAGGGGTTGATCATTTGAATGGCTACTGGTTTGAAGGAGGAAAATTCAGCCTACCCAGGGAGTTTGGACTTAGCGAAAATGGAATAGTGCTTCACTACAACGTGTATGAAATAGCCAGCTTTGCCGATGGGGATTTGGTCTTTGAAATTCCATACTCCAGCATGGGGGGGATGCTTTCAAAACGATTCAGGTACCTAGCCGAAGAAGGTAAATAAAAAACGCCTCGATTGTGGGAGGCGCAAAGTGCAGTTCATGGAAAATTAAGCCTTTCTTACTGCAGGGCATTTACATGCTTTTGTATGGAACTCTTAAGATTTGCAGCTTTATTCCTATGAATAATATGCTTTTTGGCAAGTTTGTCGAGCATTGATGAAACCTTGGGAAGCATCTCTATTGCTTCTGCCTTGTTAGTGGTGTTACGTAAAGCTTTCAGGGCGTTACGTGTAGTTTTGGCATAGTAGCGGTTGTGAAGCCTTCGGGTTTCGGTTTCCCTGATTCGTTTTTCTGCTGATTTGTGATTTGCCATATCCGTTTATAAATAGGTTCGTTATTCGTAGCCCGTAGCGGAATCGAACCGCTGTTACCAGGATGAAAACCTGACGTCCTAACCCCTAGACGAACGGGCCTTACTCTAAGTAGCGTATTACCTACCAAGGCGGGTGCAAAGGTAAGTGAATTTTTATTTTCTACAAATAAATGGGAAAAAATTTATGCTGTTTTTACTTAAAAGCATAGCGAACCGAAAGGCCTGCATTAAACCAAATACCGGGCGATTCTATGAGGTTCAGGATAGGCAGAATATCCAAGCTGATGCAAATGGGAGCATCGGGGAAAGTAAACTCCAATCCAATTGCCCCATCAACGCCTAGAAACACATCATCGCCCCTGTCGTTGGCAAATGGATTATTCTTGTTGGCATCAGCCGTGGCAAAGTGAGCGCCAAACCCGTAGTACCAGTTGAGTCCTGGAGCACTGGGAATCCGGTTATGTAATTCGTAAAGGCCGGTAATCCCAATTCCACCCCAGCCAAACGAAAGGATGCCGTCAACAGCTGTTTTACTGCCAAAAAAATGTTTAACCGTGATACCCGAAGGGTATCCGCCTCGTAATCCCAAACCGGTTTTGTAGTCCTGCGCTCTTGCGGTTGTTACCCCCATTATAAGCGCTAGCGATACCACTATTACTCTTGCTATCTTCATGTGCTTTTATTTTGGTTAGTTAATTAGTTAATATGTGTTGTAAAAGTAGGAACAATATCCTATAACAGGATATCTTTAACAAAGTTTAAATCATCGTGCTATTTGTAAAGCCAACCCGTTAAGGTTTAAACCCGAAAAGTTCCCCGAAGTCATCAGCAACAGGTTGGCATTTTCCCAATTCATGCCGTTAAGTTTTTCAACCATTTCGCTTGCCGAAATGCACACATCTGGTATAGGCTGTCCAAAAGCATCCCGCACCTCGTTAATGTTTAATGGAGGTAAATTTTTGTGTTCCACTGTAACCGGGTCAAAGTAAACTATCGGCACCGCAACACCTGAGAAAACATTACGGTACTGGCTCATAAAATTTATGTTCAAGCTGCTAAAGGTGTGCAGCTCCAGGCAGGCAACCAGCTTACGATTGGGGTATTCCTCCAGAACAGCGCCAATAGTGGCGGCAACTTTTGATGGCGAGTGGGCAAAATCGAGAAAAACGGTGGAGTTTGCTCCTTCGGCTAGCCGTTGCAGTCTTTTTGCAGCTCCCTTGAAGGTGGAGATTGCCCGGTAAAAATTCGATTCGCTAACTCCAAGTTTTAAGCATACAGCCTTAGCAGCGCTAATGTTCTGCATGTTATGGCGACCAAAAATTTTTAAGGGGTAGCATGCCTGCTCGGTAACCAGCTGGCAGCCAACGTTGGGCTCGATTCGGTAAGGATGTGTTGTGTACGGAATCAACTCCAGGTCTGAACGTTTTGTGGAGTTTACTACCCCTGCTACCTCATCATCCTCGCTACAGTAAACTAGCGTTCCGTTTGGCTCAATACAGCTGATGAAACCCACAAATTGATCACGGTAATTTTCAATGGTAGGGAAGACGTTAAAATGGTCCCATGCAATACCCGAAATAACTGCAATGGTTGGCTTGTAAAGATGGAATTTCGGGCGTGGGTCCACAGGTGAGGTCAAATATTCATCGCCCTCAAATACTGCCAGGTTGGTTTGGTTGTTAAGTCCAACCATATTATCAAATCCCTCCAGCTGGGCTCCCACCATATAATCGAAATCAAAGCCAGCCTGCTGCAACACATGCATTACCATCGAGGTGATGGTGGTTTTTCCATGGCTGCCACCAATAACTACCCTGGTTTTTCCCCTGGTTTGCTCATAGAGGTACTCCGGATAGGAGTATATTTTCAAACCAAGCACTCGGGCTTTTTGCAACTCAGGATTTTCTGAACTGGCGTGCATGCCCAGCACGACGGCATCAATATCGGGCGTTAACCTTTCCGGATACCAGCCAATCTCTGACGGGAGCAACCCATGCTGTTTTAACCTGGAGAGTGAAGGTTCGAAAAATTCATCATCCGAACCGGTAACCTCGTATCCCTTTTGTTTCAACGCAATTGCCAGGTTGTGCATGGCGCTTCCCCCAATGGCAATGAAGTGTACTCGCATGTTTTAAATGTGTGGTGGTTGATAGAGCCAAATGTAGAATTTATATTTTGAAAAGTAGTAATCTTAGGTTGGTGAGGGGCTGCTTTATGTAGGTGTAAGCTGATTCTGATAAATATTAAAGCCCCGCAAGTGCGAGGCTTTAACGTACCCGGGGCGGGAATTGAACCCGCACAGCCGCAATGGCTACAGGATTTTAAGTCCTGCGTGTCTACCAATTCCACCACCCGGGCATTTTCGGTATTAAACTTAAAAAGTTCAAAGTGCAAAACTTTGAACTTTAATAAAGAACTGAGCGGAAGACGAGACTCGAACTCGCGACCCTAACCTTGGCAAGGTTATGCTCTACCAACTGAGCTACTTCCGCAAAATTTTCAAAAATCTACTACAAACTGGCAACCCTTATCCGCCGGTAGTCGGATTATGCCCTACCAGCTGAGCTAGTTCCGCAAGACTTTCAAATATCAATTAATCCGTCTGCGACCCTTATCCGCCGGTAGTCGGATTATGCCCTACCAGCTGAGCTAGTTCCGCAAGACTTTCAAATATCAATTAATCCGTCTGCGACCCTTATCCGCCGGTAGTCGGATTATGCCCTACCAGCTGAGCTACTTCCGCAAGACTTTCAAATAATAGTCTTCTCTACTGTTGAATTGCCTTGCAAAAATATACTGCCCAATTGAAATTTACAAATAAATGTGAAAAATTTTAAGTGTATGAGATGTCCTCTTAGGCACGGATGGTTTGTTCCCTGTTGATTTTACGCACATCGTTTACTACCATTTAACCAGCTGTTCAGCCCCACCAAGCCCGGTTATAGAAACTAACGCATACCTTTTTTTGTGAGCACAAGTGTTAATCCTTTAAGTCGGGTTCAAAGAATACCCATTGAATGGTTGAGATTTCCTGCCTAAGCGCTTCTTCACATGCATTAATATTGCTAATGAGCTGATTTATGTTATCTGTAGCTTTCATTTTTGCTTTTACAGCAACCATTACCTGCGGTCCAAGTTGAATGGTGATCAGGTTGAATATCTTTTCTACCTCTGGTCTTGATTCGATTAGTTTCCTGATTTTATTGCTGGTTTCGTCATCCACGCTTTGCCCAATCAGTAAACCTTTTACCTTAACTGCCAAAAAGCAGGAAACTATCACAAGCAAAATGCCTATACCAATGCTACCTGCTGCATCATAAATGGGGTTGCCGGTTGCAATAGATAGTATTACCGCAACGAGCGCCAGGGTAAGCCCTAGAAGGGCTGCAATATCTTCGCTTAGAACAACTACCAGCTCGCTCTGGCGGCTAGTTTTATACCATTTCCACAACGATTCTCCATGTCTAACCTTACGTATTTGCTTTAAGCAACCGTATAGGGAGATTGATTCCAAAACCATGCTTACCACGAGAACGATTATAGCCACATTGGTATTCCTTAGCCCTTCGTGTGCGCTAACCTTATGAATGCCCTCGTAAACCGAAAAGAGTCCTCCCATGCTGAACAGTATCAGGGCAACGATAAACGACCAGAAGTATATTTCCTTTCCGTATCCTAAAGGATGTTCGGGATTGGGTTTTTTTCTGGATGCCTTTAAACCCCAGAATAGCAGCCCCTGGTTGGCACAATCGGCGAATGAGTGAATGGATTCCGCCATCATCGCACCCGATTTGGTTACTACTGCCGCAATCGTTTTGGTAATTGCAATTCCCAGGTTCGCCAAAAGGGCTAGCAGAATAGATTTAACCGACTCGTTTTGATGGGACATCTTGCCTGAATTTTGCCGCATAGTTAGCAAAAAATGGAGTAACCCGAGCTATTTTTTAGACTTTTTAGAATGATAAACTTTTTGGCTGAAACATTTATTGCCTATACATCTATGTTCTAAAAGTTTACAGGAGTTCTTATATTCCCTATAATTCGGCATATCGGATTATTTTTCTTACTTACCAGGTTACTCCGGAATAGCCACGCATTGAATGTTTTTATTCCGATGCTGCCAGTTTTGGTAGAGCAATTCTTTTGACTTAATGCTAAAACTCAGGTATACATTTATACTTGTATTACTTGTATTATGTGACTGCTTCAACAGGAGTTTCTGAGCATAAGAGCTGTTGCAGTATGTATGTGCTTTGTTTTTACTTATTTTTGTTGAACCTTTTCGCTGGTTAACCGGCGAGGGCCATTGTAAGCATAATGGTAAAGCTACATTTAAAATGTGTTGCGGTAATTTAATCGGCCGGATAACATTACATTATTTTACTGTAAAATTTTACTCCCGAGTGAATGAAAACTTTAGGACTAATACCTGCCAGGTATGCCTCCACCCGGTTTCCGGGTAAGCCTCTGGCAATTATTGCAGGTAAGCCAATGGTGCAATGGGTTTACGAAAGAGCATCAGGTGTTTTTGACCATTGTTACGTGGCTACCGATGATCAAAGAATTGTTAATGTTGTTCAGGGTTTTGGCGGACAATCGGTTATAACATCCGAACACCATCGCAGCGGGACCGACAGGTGTGCCGAAGCAATGGAAATACTCCAGAATAGCCTAAATATTTCGTTTGATGTAGTTGTCAATGTTCAGGGCGACGAGCCTTTTATTCAACCGGAGCAGCTGCAGAGAATTACAGAGTGCTTTAGCGACAGAACGGTTCAAATTGCCACGCTGGTTAAGGCCTTTGGTAGTAATGAAGATATTTTTAATTCAAACGCTCCTAAGGTAGTTGTTAGCACAGAGGGCAATGCCATATACTTCAGCCGTTCGGCTATCCCCTTCGTCAGGGGGAAGGCTCAGGCCGAATGGCAGCTGGCCCATAGGTTCTTTAAGCATATTGGGCTTTACGCCTACCGACCCGATATCCTCAGGCAAATAACCCGCTTGCCCCAATCGTCGCTGGAGTTGGCCGAATCGCTCGAACAGCTACGATGGATTGAGAACGGATTTACCATTCGTGTGCTGGAAACCGACCAGGAAACGCTCGCCGTTGATACTCCCGATGATTTAAACCGGGTTAAGGAGTTCGCCATGAAATTGCTAAACCAGCCGGATAAAAGGGATACGAAGCAGCAGCCATCGGCCTGATTGCATCCCACCATGCAAGTTGGTTTGCTGGAGAAGCATTAGGTAATGTATTTTTTGATTTGTTGCCATCATAGCGGTGGCTCATAGGCATATCCATTTTTTTTGAATACCTTTGCGCTTCAACAGTAAATGTGCATGGAGAAAATAAGAAACTTTTGCATCATAGCCCATATTGACCATGGAAAAAGTACCCTGGCCGACAGGTTGCTCGAGCTAACTCACACCCTGTCGGAGCGCGAGCAGCAGGATCAGGTGTTGGATAGCATGGACCTTGAAAGGGAAAAGGGAATAACCATTAAAAGCCATGCCATTCAGATGGTTTATCCTTACGGGAATGAAACATACACCCTCAACCTGATTGATACCCCTGGTCATGTGGATTTCTCATACGAGGTGTCGCGTGCCATTGCCTCGTGCGAGGGCGCATTGCTGGTTGTTGATGCCACGCAGGGTATTCAGGCCCAAACCATCTCCAACCTGTACCTGGCCATTAACCATGACCTGGAGATTATTCCGGTCATCAACAAGATTGATATGGATTCGGCTATGGTGGAGGATGTTAAAGATCAAATTGTTGACTTGATAGGTTGTAAGCGTGATGAAATTTTGGCGGTTAGCGCCAAAACTGGTTTTGGAGTCGATGCGGTACTGGAGGCTATTGTAAACCGTATTCCTCCTCCCAAGGGCGATCCTGAGGCCCCCCTTCAGGCCTTAGTTTTCGACTCTATGTTCAATTCCTTCAGGGGAATTATTGCCTACTTCAAGGTGGTTAACGGTACCATTCGAACGGGTGATAGGGTAAAGTTCGTAAATACCGGCTTTGAATACACCGCCGACGAGGTGGGAATTCTTCAGCTGAAGCTTCAACCCCGAAACCAAATCAGCGCGGGCGATGTGGGCTACATCATATCGGGTATCAAGGAGTCGTCGGAGGTGAAGGTTGGCGATACCATTACCCATGTTGACTCGCCATGCGACAAGGCAATTGCAGGATTCGAGGATGTTAAGCCAATGGTTTTTGCTGGTCTCTACCCGGTTGATGCCGATGAGTATGAGGACTTGCGCTCATCGCTCGAAAAGCTGAAGCTAAACGACGCCTCTCTCACCTTTGAGCCGGAGTCATCGCTTGCACTGGGCTTCGGATTCCGTTGTGGATTTCTTGGGCTGCTTCACATGGAAATTGTTCAGGAGAGGCTGTACCGTGAATTCGACATGGATGTTATTACTACCGTGCCCAACGTTTCGTTTCGTGTTCACACCACCAAGGGAGAAATAGTTGAGGTGCATAATCCCAGCGGATTACCAGGTCCAACCGTTATAGATTACATTGAAGAGCCGATTATAAATGCTCAGGTTATTACCAAGTCGGAGTATCTTGGAACCGTCATTAAACTTTGCATTGACCGGCGTGGGGTGCTGAAGAATCAGGTCTTCATTGCCTCGGATAGGGTGGAGCTCACATTCCGGTTGCCCCTCAGCGAGATTGTTTTCGACTTCTACGATAAGCTTAAATCCATTTCCCGAGGTTACGCCTCCTTCGACTATTTTCTGGATGGATACCAGGAAGCCAAGCTGGTTAAGCTCGACATCCTGCTCAACGGCGAGATGGTTGATGCGCTATCATCACTTATTCACATTGACCATGCCTACGATTTTGGCCGTAAAATGTGCGAAAAACTCAAGGACTTGATACCACGCCAGCAGTTCGACATTGCCATCCAAGCTGCCATTGGAGCCAAGATTATTGCCCGCGAAACAGTTAAGGCCGTTCGGAAGGACGTTACGGCAAAATGCTACGGAGGCGATATTACCCGCAAGCGTAAGCTGCTTGAAAAGCAAAAGAAGGGTAAAAAACGGATGCGCCAAATTGGGTCCGTTGAGGTTCCACAGGAGGCTTTTCTGGCTGTTCTTAAAATGGACTAAACTATTCCTGCGGTGAACAGCCACTCTGCACTTAGAAGGCTTGGATATACATCCGACCAGGCTGCCATCATGCGGCGTTACATTAGTGAGCAGCAGGGCTGGATAGCTCATCTGGAAAATTCCAGGCAGATAATCATTGAAAGTTTGCTGCGGCAAAAAGCCAAAACTGTGAGGATACTCGGAAGCGGCAACCTGCTCGATGTTCCTGTTGATGAGATTCTACAACATGGCAGCACGCTCGTTCTTACCGATATTATCCACCCACCCCAGGTAGTTAATAGGTTTTACGGTGCTAGCTCCGTATCTTTCGAAACGGTTGACCTTACCGGTGGCCTGGTCGATTTTATAGCCCAACGCCATGCCCGAAAGCTGACATTTTTTGAACTCGAGAACTTTATTAGGAACATCACCCTGCCCACGTTTGATGAGGATTTGGTTGTTTCGCTCAACCTTCTCAGCCAGCTAAACGATATTCCTATAGCCTATCTCAGGCATAAGGGGAAGCTGAGTAACGAGCAGCTCCACGAGCTTTCGGAACAGATTCAGCAAAGGCATGTTGACCAGCTTCCAGTGGGGCGCACGTTGCTGGTTTCCGACTACGAGGAGGAGTACTACGATGAAGATGGAAACCTGGTTGGCGCTAATCCAACTGTTTTTGTCAGAATACCCGGTTGCACCATCAGGGAGTGGAGTTGGCAGTTTGATACCCAGATGACCTACCATGAGGACTTTAAAACCGTGCTTCGGGTAACGGCTAGGCAGTGGTAGCTATTTGCGTAGAGAGTTTAACGTTATTCCTTTTTCTCCCAGCACTTTACCCAGTCGAGTTCAAGGGTGGCGGGAAGCAGGGAGTCGTCAACGCTTCCTTTAACTGCAGAAGTAAATACCATGTAGTAGGAGATACCGGGGTGGCGGTTGGGCTCAACCTTATACGGGATGCCGTTGATGGTCCATACAATGTTGTTCGAATCCCATTCAACACCAAAGATGTAGAAGTTCTCGCCTAGCTTTAACCCACCAATGGAGGATACCGATTTGGCTACTTTGCTCTTGCCGTTAGGCCAGAAGTAAGCTGCTGAAATGCCACTCGGCTTAGCGTTATTTTTCAGGAATACATCCACCTCTGGAAGCATCTCGTTGCCCACCAGGTAAAAGGCGTGGCTAATACCCTGCACACTGCTCATACGAACCTTTGCCTCAATTCTTCCTTCCTTAAGCCTGAAAGAGTGGCCGGTGTTGATTATACCCGAGGTATAGGCAAATGCTTTTGGAGTAAATCCAAACTTTTTATCCCATGCCAGCCCCTCGCTGGCCTCCTTGCGGGTAATAATCTTTAGGGTGCTGTTGCCAATTTCAATATTTCCCTTTTCGGTGTAGTTCTGGTTGTCGGTAGTAAAAGAGTACGGTTTGCCAACAAGGGCTTCGCCCCAAAAGAACTTCGTGAGCCACTTGTGGGGGTCAATATTTTTTGAGTCAAAATCATCGTAAAAAGCTAGGTTCCATGCTTTCAGGTCATCAAATTTATTGCTGCGGTTCAGCCGGAAGAACCATTTTATTTTTTCCGACGACTCCAGCTGCTTAAATTCCTGAAGGTTCTTGTAGGCATCGGTTTGCTCAAACTTATTCTTACTAAGCAGGTAGGCCTTACGGTTTTTAAAATCTTCGGTGCTAACCTTTTCGGATAGCTCGTTGTACCGCTTGAGTTGTTCGGAATTTTCAGTTTGAAAGTACTCTTTTAAATCATTCTCCTTTTCAAGTTTTATATACTTTTTAATATCGGGATTACCTAGCAATTCCTTGAGTCTAAGCTCCTTCTGGTACTCTGCTGAGTTATCTTTTCTATACTGATTTTTTTTGGCTTGATAATCAGGAGCTGCAATGAATTGCTGCAATTCCTTTAGTTCCTTTACCAGCTGGGAATGCTCCATTTTCTGGTAAAAATCGGGGGTTTCGGATTTGGCTATTTTGAGGAAGTTTCTGATGGAGTGGCTGCGGGAAAGTTTTTTTAGCTCCTGCTCCTCCCTTTGTTCAGGCGATTCGGAGTATTTAATGGCCTCAACCTCCTTTTTTACGGTGAGGTACTCCTTGGTTGCTTCCCAACTTTTAAGCTCTTCAAAGCGTTTATAATCATCCGATTGGGCAAACTCAACCCATTCGTAGTATTCGACCTCAAGCGCCTTGCGATTCGATTCAACCTCTTCTGTGCTCTTGAACCTGCCAAAAAGGCGGTTGGAGAATACTTTTAATTTTGACGGGGTAGCCATTGAGTCGGTTTTTGGTTTAGCTGCTAGTGCTGAATTGGGATAAACTTGAAGGGGATTTTCAGGTGGTCGGCAAAATCCTCACCGGCTTCCACCATATCCTCATCATCCTCCATGTAAAGCCAGTTGACAACCACGGGATAGCCTTTACGGTGGATGTCGCGAAATCTTTCGAGTATTCGGAGTATCATTTTTGACGAGGAGGTGTTGTAGTAGTCAAAGTTCATGCTGACCTCGGTTTGCTGGTTGGGATTGTCAACGTAGTTGTCGATCCATTCAAGAATAGGAGCGTAAAAAGTGTTAACATCCTCCGGTAGAGAATTTCCTGAAAACTCAATTATGGAGCTGTCTCTGTCCAGCACAACACGAGGTGTTTCAAGGGTGGGTTCAATAATAATTTTATCCATACCGGCATTCAATTTCAGCTACCTAAAGGTAAGAATATTTTTTTTACAATGCAAAAAACAGCCAAAAAAGCATTTTACGCTACAAATATATGCGTAAATAGATTTTTGGTTGCAGTACCCAGGCTAAAAAATAAGCTTGAACCCCTTTCCTCTAACGTTGATAATTTCGATGGTTGGATCATCGGCCAGGTATTTTCGGAGTTTTGTGATGTACACATCCATGCTGCGGGCGTTAAAGTAGCTGTCGTCCACCCAGATGGTTTTCAGCGCAAAATTACGGTCGAGCAGCGAGTTTTTGTTGATGCAAAGGTATTTTAGCAGCTCGCTCTCCTTGGTGGTAAGCTTGCGTACCTCGTCGTCGAGCTGTAGGGTTTGCTTGGTAGCGTCGAATAGGTAGCGGCCAATCTGGAAGGAGCTTTGCTCGCTGTCGGGCGAATCCTTACGGGTGCGGCGGAGTATGGCTTCGATACGCATCAGCAGCTCTTCAATGCTGAAGGGCTTGGTCATGTAGTCGTCGGCACCTATTGAGAATCCTTCAATTACATCTTCTTTGAGCGATTTGGCCGTAAGGAAAAGGATGGGCATGGCGGGATTAGCCATCCTAATTTCTTTGGCCAGTGTAAATCCATCCTTAATGGGCATCATTACGTCAAGTATGCAGATATCGTAGTAGTTATTCTGAAAACCCCGGTAGGCTTTTTCGCCATCCTTGTAAAGATCTACATCGTATTCCTTGGCCTGGAGGTACTCTTTAAGCAGAAACCCCAGGTTTTCATCATCTTCGGCCAGCAGCACTCGAATTGTTCTTTTTTCCATGATTGTAATGGATTTTGGTTTATGGTTTTACTTTTTTTCTGAAGGGCCATTCCATGGCAAAAATATTGAGAACAGGCTACCCTCGCCAGGGGTGCTTTCAACCCAAATTCGACCCCCATGTGCCTCAACAATTTTTTTCACATAGCTTAGTCCAAGTCCAAAGCCCTTCACGTTGTGAATGTTACCACTAGGTACGCGGTAAAACTGATCGAATATTTTTCGCAGGTTTTCCCGGCTAATGCCAATTCCGTTGTCCTGAAATGTTACCACTATCCCGTCAGTGCTATTCTTGGTAAAAATAGTTATTTCGGGATTGCCCTTTTTGTACTTCACGGCATTGTCGAGGAGGTTGTTTACCACGTTGGTTATATGCACCTCATCGGCTAACACCACCGGTTTATCGGAGTCGAGCTCAAGCTTAAGCACCCCGTTTTCGGATTGAAGCTGGAGGGCAAAGTTGTTGGATACCCGCTTGATAATTTCGTGGACGTTCACCTCCTTGAGCCGAAGTTTTAGCTTGGCTTTCTCAAAGATGGCCATTTGTAGCACCTTTTCCACCTGCAACCCGAGCCGTTTGCTCTCGTCGGCAACCAGGGTGCCAAGGTAGTCTAAATTTTTTCGTTCAAGCGGTATAGATTTGTCGTTGAGCATTTGCGCTGCCAGCGAAATGGTGGAGATGGGCGTTTTTAGCTCGTGCGTAAGGTTGTTGACGAAATCGTTTCTTATCTCCGAAATTTTTTTCTGCTTGAATATGATGTAAAGGGTTACGCTAAAGGTGAAGACAATTAGAAAGGTGAGCGCCAGCGATGAAAGGGTGATTCGACCCAGCGAGTTGAGCAGGTATGTCTTCTGGTTGGGGAAGTAAAGGGTAAGGAAATACCTGCGTGCAAAGAAATCGTTTGGGAAAAGCTTATCCTTTAACACAAGACCTTTGAAATCGGCCTTAAACTTAGGGCTGGCATAAATGGTGCTATCCCTTTCGTTGGTTATCCTGTACTCGTAGCGGGCTTTTATTCCCTTGCGTAGCAATTCACGGCGCACAATAGAGTCGAGCTGTACCTGCGAAATGCGCTCCTGAATGGGCAGCTCCACCCGAATCATCTTGTCAACAATGTTCTCCACAAAAATGGTCTTGTTAACCAGCTTCTCATCGAGTCCCAGGTCAATATTTTTCAAATTTTTACCCTTCGATAGGCTGGGTATATGCAGGTCGCCGTTGTTGATGCTCACCAAGCTGCTGTCCCATAACTTCTTGGTGATGGAGGGTATTTTCACAGAATCAAGGCTGCTGAAGGTGAGCACCTGCTGGTTGATTTGCTTGGTCCGAATCCCGCTTTTTGTTTTGTTCAGAATGTTTTGCTGGTAGTCTAGCCTGGCGCTGCTTTTGGTGTTGACCGAGTAGTATGGCTTTATCTCGTCAATTACCTGAAAAACTGTTTCCTGCTTTTCAACCTCATCAATAATTCGCTCCATGGCAAGGCTTGCCGTTTGAACAAATTGCTCCTCCTTTATCTGCAGGGCGACCCCTATCCACCTCGACTGTAGGAATATCAGGCCGATAGATGCGATGGCAATAACTACTGTTAGAATCCAAAGTAATTTTCTGCTCATAAAAACAAAGATAACGGGAATGATTTTGAAGGGTGTTACCTTAACACAGTTTAACAAAGGTTTTGTTGGTGGTAGCCTTGGACTTGTGGGTTAGCGCTGAGAATTTGGAGACCAGCAACTTGTTTACTCCGGACAAAAGGGTTCACTAATTTTTATTTTTGATGGGTTAATGGTAATGGCTGCCTGTATGCCCTGAAAGCCCCTGAGACAGGCGGATAGGATTTTTACTTCAGCTTCTGCAGCATTTCCGTTTATTTCAACTATATAGTCAACATTTGGTAGCTGGCCAACTACAAGACCATTGCTGCTTCGGTTTGGAAAAAGAGAGACAACTAAGCCTGGTTTGCTTGTTCTGTCGGTAAACGAGGATACACCTATGAGCTGTTCTAACTCGGCATTTCTAACCAACCTTAAGCCACAATGGTTGCTAGCAGCCCAGAGTAGTTTATTTAGGTTAAGCGTGGTGGACAGTGCAATAAACATAAAAGGCCTGCCCTGCTCAACAGTAAGTATTTCCTTCTTTTTTGCCGGCATTTTAGCTTACTAGTCTAGCACAAATATAACCCTGTTTTTAAACAATCTTACCGAACCCCTAAATTTATCTTAACGAAATCGGACGGTGTTGGAAGCTGAATGCGAACGGGTTAATTTTTAGCATTTCTGAATTTCAACTCCTCGCTTACCCTATTCCCGACCAACCGTTAGCCTTCTAACCATCGGGAATTTGAATAGGTTTTAGCAACTTTTCCCAAAGTTGTCTTATGGTAGCTGGCTGGAGTGATATGAACTTGATTTTTCTTTTATTTTGAAATAACTTTGAATGGGAAAGGTAAATATTCGTGCTATCATGCCGGGCTTTCAATCACGATATTTTGTAACGATAAGTTTACTAATAACACTAGTAGCAATGGAATCGTCATGTAAAGGGCAAACGGGTGGAAGTAGTAGGGGAGTTGACCGTCAACCTGCAGTTGCCGGATCGTTCTACCCAGCCTCCAGGGAGCAGCTGGTAAAGGATTTGCAGGGTTATTTTGATGCGGCTGAGGTTAGCCTTACATCTCAACCAATAGCTTTAATAGTTCCCCATGCAGGGTACGTTTTCTCCGCGCCTGTTGCAGCTGCAGGTTTTAAGCAGCTCGATAGGGAAAGGAAGTTTAAGCATATTTTTTTGATTGGCTCCAGCCACACCATGTACTTCAACGGTGTATCAGCATATACCCAAGGTCATTTTATCACCCCCCTTGGGCGTGTTAAGGTTGACGACCTGGCAAAGGAGCTGGCCGATAGGTACGATTTTATCAACGACGATCCCATGCCCCACGAGCGGGAGCATGGGCTGGAGGTGCAGCTCCCCTTTCTCCAGTACTGGCTTAAGCATGAATTCTGCATTGTTCCTCTTATCATCGGTGGTGAATCGCAAAGTACCAGCACCCTGCTCGCCGAAGTTCTTGCCCCATACCTAAACGAGGAAAACCTGTTTGTAATAAGTTCAGACTTTTCGCATTACCCGACATATGCTGAGGCCACAAAATCCGACAAAAGCATGGCTGATGCAATTGTTTCGAACTCGTCTTCAGCATTCATGAAAGCTAAGCTGAACTCTGAAAACTCTGGTGCTGACAATCTGGTTACCGCCATGTGTGGTTGGACTTCGGGGCTAACCCTGCTGAAGATGACCGAAAAAATTAAAGGGATTACCTACCAACCCCTCATCTACATGAATTCGGGTGATTCGCCATACGGCGAAAAAGATAGGGTAGTGGGTTACTGGGCCATTGCTGCCGTGAGGGAAAGCAATAGGTCTGGTGATTTTTCTTTGACCGAAGAGGACAAAATGGAGCTGCTTAAGCTGGCGCGTAAAACCATTACCGACCACCTCAACGGCTTAAAGCCAACACCTCCAGATTTGCAGAACCTGAGCGCTAACCTGAAGACCAATGCCGGTGCATTTGTTACTCTTCGCAGGGACGGACAGCTTAGGGGTTGTATTGGCAGCTTCTCCACTACTACTCCACTCTACCAGGTGGTTATGGCCATGGCCGTTGCTGCCGCTACGGAGGATTACCGTTTTCCCCCTGTAACCCGTAATGAGCTTGGTGAAGTTGAAATTGAAATTTCGGTGCTTACTCCAATGAAAAAAATTAGCAGCATTGACGAGATAGAGCTGGGCAGGCATGGCATATACATCCGGAAAGGCGGACACTCCGGAACATTTCTCCCACAAGTTGCCGCCGAAACAGGCTGGAGCCTTGAGGAATTCCTTGGCCATTGTGCACGCGACAAGGCTCTTATTGGCTGGGACGGATGGAGGGATGCCGAGATTTTTACCTACGAGGCCATTGTGTTTGAGGAAAAGGATTTTAAAATGAATTAAATCTGCCGGTTATGAATATGCCCTACCATTTACTGCTGATTGGCATGGGTATTGGCGTAGTTTACATTATGGGCAGCTTGCTGGTTTACCTGGGCATACTCTCCAAAAACCTTCACCGTAAAATTTGGAACTACACCCTTCTGGCTGTATTCCTTGGTTGTGTGGTGCTGGGTCTGTTGCTGGCCATCCAAATTAGCTACAAGCTTGATTGGCCATTTATTTCCTCTGCCCTGAAATGGCATGTTAACCTTGGTATTGCCATGAGCCTGGTAGCAGCCATTCATATATTCTGGCATTTACGGTACTTTACGGGATCCAGCCATCGCATACACAAGAAAATCAGTCAAAATGAATGCTCTACTTTGGTTACAACCCACGAGTTGGGCATTATGGCATTTGCCGCAGGCCTCGCCTCCATTTCATTTCAGATACTAATTCTGCGACAGGTTACCAAGGTTTTTCAGGGTAACGAGTTTACCCAAACATGGGTTATTGGCCTTTGGATGCTGCTTACTGGCCTTGGATCGGTTTTAGGGAGAAAGGCGAAATTGGGTAGTGATGTCTTTACTGTTATCAGCAGGCTAATCATATTCCAGTGCATTGCTGCGGTTATCGTTACCTTTAGCATTGGCTACATTAAGAATTTGTTCTTTCCTGTTGGGGTGCTTTCACCACCCATCGCCACCATTGCCATTTCAACCTTCCTGCTCATTCCGGTGGCAGTTCCTGCAGGCATTGCCTACGCTTTAATGGTGAGCCGTTTTAATGCCGAAGACCCATGCTACGCAAGGGTTTACTCGATGGAATCGCTTGGAAGCATGGCGGGTGGAATCTTGGTATCGCTCATCATCATACATTTCCTCACGGTTTACCAGTCGGTCCTGGTCATAGGAGGTATAGCCACCCTTATCATATCGGTGATCAGGCCAGGAAAAGGAATCACAACTGTTCCCCTGATGTTTTTCCTTGTTATGGCTGTGTTCATGGCTGCAAAAGCCGACAGGCTTATTGAACAGAACATTATGCACGGGCAGCGGGTTCTGGCGGTGAAGGAGTCGCCCTACGGAAGCATCACCGTTACGGATTATGGCGGTCAGCTAAACTTTTTTGAGAATGGTTTGCTGCTTTTTGGAACCGGTAACCCCGTGGCTGCCGAGGAAGGTGTGCACTACGCAATGCTTCAGCGTAGTAACCCTTCGGAAATACTGTTGGTGTCAGGGGGGTATGCCGGGCTTACAGCTGAGCTGTTAAAGTATAAAAACGCTCACGTTGATTACGTTGAGGTGAATGGGCCGCTGCTGAAGCTTTGTGAAAAGCATGCACCGCTTCCCGAAAATCAGCGTGTGAGATTTATCAGGGATGATGGCCGGAGGTACCTTGCTGAAACTAGCAAGCGGTACGATGTAATTATAGTAGCCCTGCCCGAGCCGGTAAGCCTTCAGCTCAACCGTTATTACACAGTGGAGTTTATGAAGACGGTTAGGAGCCATCTATTAAGCAACGGGGTGGCCTGTTTCAACCTTCCGCCGGTGGGAAACTACGCCAGCCCCGAAAGGCAACGGGCCATTTCGTCAGTTTACAACACCCTGACAGCCGTATTTGCCAACGTTGAGGTGGTGCCGGGCGAAAGGGACTACCTG
>Ga0208695_1000392_pt1 | contig 50145 bp, 42 predicted proteins | sample AD_UKC111_MetaG_FD_184449 | JGI IMG/M metagenome (GOLD analysis project Ga0208695, IMG submission 184449) | Active sludge microbial communities of municipal wastewater-treating anaerobic digesters from Hong Kong - AD_UKC111_MetaG (SPAdes)... | ecosystem: Engineered > Bioreactor > Anaerobic >... | reverse complement strand
TTCGAAGTAGTCTTTGAAGCTGCCTCTGAAGATAATTTCCAGTGAGTTTTTGGAAATAAAGGTCGAATCATTAGGGTTTGTAACTGGAAATTTCTTAACTTAAACCCTCCAAAAACTATTATACGAGGTGGTATATATGCTAATTAACCCAACTATAGAAAAACTAAGAGATATGAAACTTAAAGTTATGGCCCAACTACTGAGTGATTCAGATCCGGCTTTAAGGGAGTTGTCTTTTGAGGAAAGGTTCGGTATTATGGTTGAAAAAGAATGGGAGTCAAGAAAAAACTCCAGGATTAAAAGATATATACATAAAGCATCTTTTAGTATTAATGCATGCATTGAGGATATAGACTATACTGCGGAACGGAAGATAGATAAAAAGACTATACAAACTCTTTCTACCTGTACCTACATTATTCAGAAATTAAATATCGTGATTACAGGAAAAACCGGAAGCGGAAAGACATTTTTGGCATGTGCATTTGGTAACAGTGCTTGTCGTCATGGCTATACCGTTAAATACTACCGTATTCCGGAACTTTTACTTGAAATTCAAGATGCGAAAAATGAAAATAGATATAGCAAGTTTATGAACCAACTTCAAAATGTAAAGCTTTTGGTTTTAGATGATATAGGATTAAAATCATACACATTAGAAGAAAGCAGGGATATACTTGAAGTTGCAGAAAGCAGATACAATAAAGCTTCTACGATTCTTTCCGGACAGATTCCTCATACTCATTGGTATGATTTGTTTCCTGACCCTACAATAGCAGATGCAATTATGGACAGGATAGTTCATAATGCATATATCCTTGCTCTGGACTCAAAGAAGTCTATGCGGGAGGTAATGGCTGAAAAGATGATTAGAGAAGCAGAACATAGTGATTAATAATAAAAGATATTGCAAACAGGAAGAATTTGAGGTACAATTACGGTACAAAAATGGGTGCAAAAATACGAAAATCGTACGGAAAGTAGGTGCAAAATGGCGTTTCTATTGTATCCAACTACAGTTAAAATGCTTGCTGGAGAAATAAAATCTGCTTGTGATGCTTACCTATCTAGGAAAATAGGGCTTGAAGAACTGAAAAAGCTAGTTTTACACTACGCAAATAGCTACCCGGAAATGCTTTTTAATGCTCAGGAGTTGAACCCTACCGTGTTAAACCGTATAGTATAGGTAAAAAGAGGGCTAATCTTTTAAATAAAATACTTGAGGGGTATCAGTATAAACTTTAACAAAATGCGAAAAGAATTGCATTAAGTACAGCTTTTTTATAAAATCAAATTAAATGACAAGGTGTCCGGATAGTCCGGTTTAATGTCCGGATGTTTCCGGAACTGCCGTCCGGATAATCCGGAATACGCATCAAACTTTCCAGATTCCAATCATTATTCTATATTTAAAATTGCATAATGTTGTAAAATATCTAAAAATTTAATTTTCGGACAGCCTGTCGTAGCCCCTTCGATGTCGCCAACGGAGCGAAACCCTGAAAAGCTCCCATTTTGAGAAAGGCTTACGAAGCCATGCTTTAGAGCCTTGTGAGCTGCTTATAAGAAGATTATTGGCTACCGCTAAGCGGGCTCAAAGAATCAAAGCCAGAAAAGTTACAATAAAACGTTTATTGTAACTTTTCTGGCTCTTGAAGGTTATTTCATGTGGTTTCACAGAATTTCTGGGAAAGATGAAGAGATTTTAAGAGCTCTATATAATTCAAATTTAAAGCAAATTCTATATCAAATAGCAAATAAGGTATTCCAATAAAAACCGATTTCTTCTGAATGGGCAAATATATCGACTGGTAAAAATCTTTCCTCAAAAATCAGTCGACAGATTTTATTGCTTCATTTTCATGGATTATTGGGAAATTACCCAAACAACATAAGTATGCTCTGACTTACAAAGGGCGAAAAAACACCTCTACTTGCTTAGAATTCCTTATAAGCCACATCAACATAAGATCTGGTAAGATTGATTTCCTAAATTCTTATTTTTTATTTATACTTAGAGATATAAGTTACTAATCATGTAGGACAAACATACAACAACGCTTTTTACACTTTACACTTGCACCTTCCTATTGTCTTGATACAAATTTCACTAATACAATGTACCAACATAATCATGTAACTTCTTTGTAGCTTCTGTATTATTTGGGTTTAACATTATCTTTGTTAACATGTCATAAATAACTTGCTGACTGTTTTTTACTTTTTCAGGTGAATTTTGCATTGCTTTGTTAAGTTCACTTAATGAAGTGCCTAATAAATCATTATGTTCTTCATATGAAGATAATGCTGATGAAGCAGCAGCTGATGCAACATCAGACATACATTTATAAAAAAAGTAGTTACTTTCGGTAGGATTTTTTTGTTTAAGAAAATCAACACCAAAACTTGATTGTGCCATACCAAGTTTATTTAAAAAATTAATATCAATCTGCTTTTTTATCTGAGCTTCTCTAAATCCTGCTTGTTTATAAAAATAACCAGAAATAGCTACACTTATAAATGTAACTATTATAGAAAAAACTAATAATAGTTTTAGTTTTATTCCATTCATAAATAATCTCCTTTAACTTTAATAATAGATTGCCATAATTGTTTTTTATCAAATATTTATTTACCCTATATGGTGGTCAAAGTTGTCAAGACATTTTTTTGCCGTTATATAAGGTGGATCCTGAATCCTCCTTTCCTCAATAATAATTCCATATAATGTAACTTATACTTATATTTTACTGGTAATTTTAATGCTTATAAGTTACAATGAATATGCTCTTGCCTGGCAGGAGGATAGGGCAATGCTGGGAAGCAACCCGAGCACCTGCCAGGATTCTGAGAAGCTGATGGAGAGACGCACAAGCTGTGTCTTTCTGCATATCATCAGCTTTGAGAATAAAAGCTATAAATCCCAGGGGTTTGGGGACAGAGTCCCCAAGGTTTCAATCTTTCTGAAAATCACTCAATATATAGTTGCCAAAGTACGCTTCTGCTGGTGTCAGGTTGTTCAGTGATTGATGAGGTCGATAAGTATTGTATTTATTGAGAAATTTTGTTAATCTCTGACAGGCCTCTCTTGGACTTTCGTAGTCGTTCAAATACACCTCCTGATACTTGACTGTCCGCCAGAGCCTTTCGATAAAGATATTGTCTAAAGCCCGTCCACGACCATCCATGCTGATTTGAATCCCATTGCTCAAAAGGACACCTGTGTATTTGTTGCTAGTATACTGACTGCCCTGATCACTATTTACAATGAGTGGCTTACCGACTGTTAAAGCACGTTTAAGAGCCTCAAGGACGAAATCAACCTCCAAGGTATAATCCAGTTCCCATGCCAGCACATAACGCGAAAACCAGTCAACAAAGGCTACAAGATAAAGCCAGCCCTTACGGAGCCTGATATAAGTAATGTCAGTTCCCCAAATATAGTTTGGGTGGCTTGCTGTAACACCGCGAAGAAGATACGGATATACTTTATGCTCCTGATTTCGTTTGCTCAGGTTTGGTCCAGGACATATGGCCTGAATACCCATCTCCCTCATGTATCGCATCACTGTCGGCCTACTGATGCTAAAACCATTTCGGTTTAATATTGCAGTTATTGGCCGTGAGCCCATATATGGGTCTTCAGTGTAAATGTGGTCAATGGCATGTTTGATGGCTATTTCGGTATCTGATGGTAGTTTTGTCTTGTAATAGAGACTGGTACGATTCAATGACAGTAAGTCTGCTTGGGTGACCAATACCAGTTTCCTATTTTCAAAATCCACCATATCCACTCGTTCAGCTCTACTCAAGCTTGATCCCAGATTTTTTTTTCAACCAGTTGAGTTTTGTGCTCAACTCACCGATTTCGGCATATAATTCTTGAATCTGATTTTTTAGAGCCTCTTTCTCTTTATCTCCCTTTCTACGGCCATCTTCAAGAATTTCCGCCAATCCTTCGAGTGCTTCTTTTTTCCATTTGCCCAATTGATTCGGGTGTACATCCAATTCAGATGCAAGCTGTGAAATGGATTTATTTTCCTTTAAAATTTCCAGTACAGCTTTTACTTTAAACTCTCCTGTAAACGTTTTTCTCATGTCTCTGATTATACAAGATCCACCTTAAAAAAGACCATTTTTTTGTCTGAATTTCTTTTACCATTATACTATTCTGAAACATACGGCCAATTTGGCACACAAGTAACCAAAGCGTATGTTTTTACGCCTTTTAATCTTTTGTTTTTAATTCCGACTTAAGATGCTTTGGGCTCCAGAGACACCTTAAATCCTAGAGATTCCAATCTTTTAACCGCACTTTTCATAACCACTTTTTCTCTTTGCTTGATGAAGTATTCATCACCAAGTTCTTTAAATGGCTTATTATATTTTAAAATATGATATACAATAACCAATATACTATGACCTACTGCTATTGCTGCACGGTTTTTTCCTCTTCTTGCAGCAATCCTTTTATATTGTGCTGAAAGATATGTGTTTTTCGTTTTGGCTGCCGCTCTCGCTGCTTCTGTCAGAGCACTCTTCAAATGTTTGTTTCCCTTTGTTGTTTTTCCAGTCTTTCTTTTTCCAGCACTTTCATTATTCCCAGGAGATATGCCAGCCCATGAAGATAATCTTGTTGAGTAAGAAAACCTTTCCATGTCTATTCCTATTTCTGCCACAATCTCCTGTGCTACTCTTAGCCCAACACCAGGTATTTCATCCAATAGCGTCAGGCTTTCTTTAAAAGGGAGCATTCTTTCCTCTACTTCTTTATCTATATCCTCAATTTTTTTAGTGAGAAAATCAACATGCTCAAGTTGGGCAGCAATTATCATTTTTTGATGCTTTCCTATAGTTCCATTCAATGCTTTGATTATTTGAGGTATTTTTTCCTGCATTCTTCCCCTTGCTAACTGAGCAATTACTTCTACGTCTTTTTCGTTATTCTCTTTAATCAATTCCTCAACCATTTTTCTTCCCGAAACACCAAGCACATTTGAAACTACGTTGGACAACTTGATATTTGCTCCTTCTAAAACTTTCTGTAATCTGTTTACTTCTCTTGAGCGTTCCTGAACTAAACTCCTTCTATACCTTATCAGTTCTCGAAGTTCCCGTTGATCTCTCTTTGGAATATAGCTTCCTTTCAATAAACCATGTTGAAGTAATTCAGCGATCCATTCTGAATCTTTAACGTCAGTTTTTCTCCCTGGAACAGCCTTTATATGTGCAGCATTAACCACTAAAGTCTCAATATCTTCAGCTTCCAATAAATTGTATATTGGCTTCCAATAGACTCCCGTGCTTTCCATAGCTACATGGGTGCATTCCTTGCTTTTTATTTCTTCAATCATTTCGATTATGTCGGCAGTCATAGTACCATATGTCTTTATTTCTTTTCCTTCTGGTGTTACAATACATGCGGTTATACTTGCTTTGTGTACATCCAATCCACATACTTTTTCGTATAATTTTAACATAGTTATCACCTACAATATTTTATTAAGGCTAAGCTGGGCAATCTTCTAGCATATAATCTATTCTTCGTGCTTTTACCTTTCGGTACGCAACAATCCGTGGTGCATGGAGATTGCCCGGAACCGTCTAATTCACGGGCTTTATAGCTCCAGTAAAACTCGTTCTCTTGCTTTTGCCTCATAATATATTTACCATCTTTTTCAGCTATGTTTCATCCATTGTTGGTGCCATTATTGGCATGTAGGTCTAATTCTAAAAACTTTCTACAAAATTAATTACACCACTTATAAAGCGTCAACTTTAAAAATCCAAGGGCCATTAATACTAATTTCCGGATTTGATATTAAAATTTCAGCAACATCTTTATTAGGGTCAACTTCAATAATCACCTTTTTAATACTTCCGTCTGGCGAATATTCTGAAATTTTGAACATCCGGTTAAGTTGCTCTTTTTCATCATATTTAATAAACGTATAGGCATTAAAGAAGGTAATCTTCTTTTCATTATATGATTTACTAGAAATATCTAATTCAATATTTTCACTGGAAATCCTTTTTACACTATTGATAGTAAATGGTATTCCCATTACCATTGAATTAATATTGCATATTTGACTTTCCCCTATGCTAGGCACATTAATTTTAACCCAAACTTTTGAGTCAGATAAATCATTATAGACTAAATCTGAAACTTCAAAACTGATTGGATAACTGATAGATTTGTCTGGCTTAAAAGAATAATGATAACTTGGGTTGAAAATTTGACCATTTTCTTTTCTATTTAATTCTTTAAAAAATTGATCGTTCTCAATCCACTTTTCTTCAGGATTATAAACATTTCCATTCGCATCTCGTAATATCATATTTTTACTACTTGTTAGACTTAAAACTTTTTTATTGTCAAACTGTGTAAATAAATCTGCTTCAATAATATTATCATATTTTACAGCTAAAATTAGAAGTTCAATACCATTGGCGGTTATAGTATTCTTATAAACATTGTTTTGAGGAAGCATATTTGATGACACCATTTGAAATGAAAGTATATTATTCGTTTCTATAAAAGACAACTTGTAATCATTCCTATCATCGTCAACTTCTGATATATCTTTAAATCTACATTCATATAAAACTTTATTATCTCCGATATCTTTAAAGCTATATCCTTCTGGAGTAGAAAAATTATTATTTTTGTCTGCCAGAACTACTTTATTGCTGTTATTTGTATTCAGAGATGCAGACTTAAGATTGTTAAAAAAATCAGTAGTTCCCTCAATTCTAACAACAAGCCTTTTATTACTTAAATAAGCAGATTTTAATGTAACATATGAATTACCGTTTGAAGATTTTACTGGCTTTTGTAAAACAAAGTATGAATCATTAACGTCTTTCAAAATGAAACCCATACCTGGAATAAAGCTAAAAGGTTTTAATAATTGCATAGCTTGTGCAGGAAAAATAAAGATAAAACTAGTGATTAAAGCTGAGATCAAACATGCCGCTAGTGCTAATTTTTTACTAAAAGAAAATGATCTATGCTTTTTGTTTTTGCTTTTGTTTTCATTTATCTTATTGATGACCTTTACTTTTACCGTTTCTTTATTTATTTCTGTATCTTCATTTAAAATTATTTCAAAATCTTCAAATATACTTTGGGGTATATTTTCATCATCTTTTATTCCATCGATGATTTTAAATAATTGCGTTTCTTTCATATTATCACATTCCTTTCACTTAATATTAATAAGTTTTTAAACTTTGTTTAATTTTTTTCCTACACCTCCATAACCTGTTATCTATTCCCTCTCTAGTAAGATTTAAATTATGTGCAATTTCATTAATATCCATATGTAAAAAATATCTGAAATAAAAAATTTGTTTATCTACTTTATTGAAGTTATCAATGACTTTTAATATATATTCTGATGTTTCTTTTGTTAATATATATTCCTCAGTATTATCTTCGGCTAATATTTCACTAATTTGCTCAAGTCCTACTATGTTAATATTTTTATTGTGTTTTTTTCTATAATCTAATGCCTTATACCTTGAACACATTATGACCCATGTCTTGATAGTTCCCCTATTAGAATCATATTTATTAACATTTTCCCATAAGAAAAAAAATATATCGTTAATACATTCCTCAATATCTTGCATTAAGTATTGTGAGCCTAAAATATTTTTAACTACATAAAAAACCAAGTTGTAATACACATCAACTAGATATTTTAGTGCGTTTTCATCACCTTCTTTAATATTCTTAATACACTCTTTCTCATCTAAGTACATTATTTTACCTCGATTCTTAATCTGTTATATTATATAATACGACTAAAACTTATAAAATCTCTCACTAGTGTTGAAAAAATAATAAATAAAAATAATTTTTATTTTTTTATTTATTGAGAATACTGAGAATGATTATCGCATTTTGCCAGTAGACAAACGCATATTGTGGTAGGAACTAATTCTACCACAATAAAGTTATGGGCTACATTATTTTACAGTATTTATTTTGTATTAAAGTAGATAAATTGGCCTAGTATATCCTATATTGTGGAGTATTAATGGAATGAAGTTCCACTGAGACATGAAAATGTAAAGTAATAAGAAAATGAATTTTGGAAAACATAGACAAAATAACTAGATATACGCACACTTAAAAAGCAGTAACAAACTAATACCACCTTTGTTTTTAGTTTTTAGAAATTGCATTAATTAATTTATACCCAGATTGTAAAACTATGGCTGACTTCTCCAAATTAAATTTAACTTCTGCTTGATCTAACTTACCATCATTATTTAAATCATTTTTTTTAGTTTCTGACATCATTAAAGCAATTGCCCCAGTAACATGAGGGGCAGCCATGGAGGTACCACTCAAATTTCCGTATGAACAATTATTAACTGTGGAGTAAATGTTAACCCCTGGAGCAACAAAATCAACTTTATAATTTGAGGATAAATGCGAGATTTGGTTGGCGGTATCTGTCGCACCTACAGATATTACCTCCGGGTATGCAGCAGGGTAATTTGCTTTATCATTCTGATCTCCAGCTGCCGCTACCAAAATAATATTTGCGTTATAAGCTTTTTTTATAGCATCATGCAACTTTTTTGAATCTTCCAACAAATAAAAACTCATATTTACAATTTGCATTTTATTATCTATAGACCATTCTAAACCTTTAACAATAGTATCTACGTCTGAAGTTCCATAAGCACTTAATACTTTAATTGGATAGATATCAGAATACGGAGCTACACCAGTTACTCCGATATTATTGTCAACAGCAGCTATAATTCCTGCAACATGTGTACCATGTCCATTCACAGAATCATCAGCATAAGTATTATTTGAATCAAATGCATTAAAGCCACCTTTAATATTTTTCTTAAGATCAGGATGATTAATATCTATTCCGCTATCTAATATGGCTACTTTTATATTACCATTAGTTGATAAATTGCCAATATTCAAAATATAACATAGCAATACAGCAAAAATTATTAATAGTGAATATATAATTATTTTTTTATATTTCAATATAAACCTCCACTTTGCTAAGCTATATGAATTCTTTATATTTACTAAGTTTAACTAAACGAGAATATCTTGTTATAATTCTTTATATATTATAGGGGGACAATGCCCCCCTATAATATAACAAACTGCTAGTTTACATAAAAGTTAGTATATAATGATGTTGTAGTAACATTACTAGCAAACCCTGATGGTTGAGAAGGAGTAAAACTTATTCCAGCAGGAAATGAAACTGAAAAATAAGCTGGCATCCATGTCATATTTACTTTCTCATGACCATAACTTGCAAGTACTCCATATGAAGCAGGTGCTGTAGATGGAACAAAAATATTATAATTCATATATCCTCTAAGTGCTCTTTTCTCATACCAATATTGAGATGATCCTGGATTGATTTTTGGAGGTATAGTGTATGTATATCCAGAACCCGTCACTTCACTCTTTGTTGGAGTTGTTGAATATTTTATTTGTTTACCTGTTGAAGTTTTTACTTGTGTACCATTACTATAACAAGTATATTCATCATATGAAGCGACAAAATATCCAGTATTCTGTATTTTTGTTGCTTTTGTATCAATTGATAGTGCTAATAAATCTTCTACATATTGCTCAGAAGGGTAAGATAGCCATTCAAACCTAGTAGATACTTGATATGTATTACCACTTAGATAAGTTGCCCATATCTCAAACTTCAAATATGCACTAACAACATATGGTTGACTAGAATTGTAACTATTTCCAAACCCTGCAGCTCTTACTATACCTTCACCTGAAGGAGACTCTAGCAATTTGTTTATGTATTTTTGTTTTGATTTTTCATTTTCTTCTGCAGCTCCACGAATAGCTTCATCTTTCCCTATTTTAACTTTATTAGACGAAACAATCTTTTCTTTTTTGGTTTCTGGGTCTACATTTATTGTGCTATCCACTCTATAGTATTCTTCAGTTTTAAATGCTACTTTGGCAGTAAGATACTGTAATATATCACTTTCAAGCATATCATCAATACATTCTTGTGAAAGCCCCATGTTTAACATATTGTTTTTAGCTTTTTCCAAATCTGTTTCAAATGAAGATGCAAATGATAAATTGAAGGATATTATAATGGACCCATAGGTTAAGACACAAAAATCAAAAAACTAAGCTATAATGGAGCTATGGAAAAGAGAAGAATATTCAAACCGGAAGAAAAAGCGAAAATCGTATTGGAGATGCTACGTGAGGAAAAGACGATAGCCGAAATTGCCTCTGAGTATGGGGTTCACCCCAGCCAGTTACATCGCTGGAAAGCAGAGGCCCTTGAGAACCTGCCTACCCTATTCACCCGGGGCGCAAGCGAAGTAGAAAAGATGAGAAAGCAGCATGAAGCAGAGAAGGAGGAGCTGACCAAGCAAATTGGCCAGTTGACCATAGAGGTCAATTGGTTGAAAAAAAAATCTGCTGAACTCAACTTACGCCGAAGAAAGACGTGAAATGGTGGAGCGTGATCATCCTAAACTCACCGTGAAGAGGCAGACGGAGTTGCTGGAAGTTAATCGCACTAGTGTCTACTACAAGCCATCGTATGAAGAAGATAAAGATATAGAACTAATGCACCTGATAGACATGATCTATACCCGTTGGCCGCATTATGGTTACAGGCGGATCCGGGAGGTACTAAAGGGTATGGGCTATATAGTTAACAAAAAGCGGGTGCTGCGGCTGATGCGCCAGATGGGGATTGCCGGGCTTTGCCCAGGTCCCAATCTGAGCAAGCGGAACCATCAGCATCACACATATCCCTACCTGCTGCGAGGTGTTAAGGCTGAAAGGCCAAACCACATCTGGGGAATCGACATTACATATATTCGCATGAAGGGTAGCTTTATGTACCTCGTGGCAATTATCGATTGGTATTCCCGGTATGTAGTGAGTTGGGAACTATCACAGACACTGGAACGTTCCTTTGTGCTGCGTGCGTTGAAAAAGGCGTTGGCAGCCAGGAAGCCGTTAATCATCAACAGTGACCAGGGCAGCCATTTTACCTGTGGTGATTATATTGACCTGTTGAAGCAAAATGGGATACAAATCAGCATGGACGGCAAAGGCCGGGCGACCGATAACGCAATTACAGAACGTTTTTTCAGGAATCTGAAGTGGGAAAAAATCTATTACGAGGAGTACCGGATGCCTCGGGAGGTATACCGGGCAGTACGGACTTATATTGACGAATACAATTATGAGAGACCTCATCAGGCGATTAATTATGGGAAACCGGCAGAATTATATTTTGGGCAGGTTAGGCCAATAAAACCCTTAACCACCGCTTGATTACCAAAGACATTCGGAGGTATTTGAATTTCAAGGGCGGGCCTAAGCCCGGCTTTGCGAACCCTTGAAATTCAAATACCGGAGGCTGTATAATACAACGGCCGGTGGTGGGGTTAACCAATTAAAATGAGACAAACGAAGGGAGGAAAATGTAGCTTAAAATTTTTGAAATAGTGTCTTGACAACGGGGGGCACTACAACTTGTGCGAGTAAACATATAAATCTAAATGAAGTAGTTTCTAAATCTGCAAACACTACATTTTAATTTATTATTTTACTCTACAAGCCTAATTAGTTTGATGAATGAATAACATATATTATAGTAAACTAAATTTACTAATTTGTCAATAATAAGGTTTATTTGAATAATAAGTATAATTTAACAAAGCGGGAGTTTGACAGTTAGTCATTAAAAATAAAAGATTGATAAGTCTGAAACATTATACGAGGAGGTGTAAGAATGATAAAACCAAAAAAAAGTAAATATGTCAGGCTTACTCAAAATGATAAGGATGTTCTGTTAAGATTGAAATCAGGTACGGAGAAGACAAGCGGTTATGATAATTTTTTTAAGTACGGTCAGTTTTTAGCTAAAGGAACAAAGAAGATTCAGCAGAGTAAACATTTTTGATAATACGGTAATGCTATAGATATTGGCAATTAGAATTATATTTTTTATGAGTATTGCATTATTTATAAAAATTTATAAAAAACTATAATAGGGGCCTTTCTAAACGGCTCCTTCCTATTGCTTTTAAGGCTCCTTCCTATTGCTTTTAATTCTAGTTAATTCCATATTAGTAGTAGCTAATCATGGATTTTTTATTGCTATAATCTAACATTGAAATTTCTTTAAATTAATCTATAAAAATATCATATAAGTTGTTAAGTAATTTAACAAATATTACGAAAATAATAACAGGCTAATTAAATTATAAATTTTAACATACATGTATTTAATTCGATTAATATTTTACATTTATCTTCTGTTAAATGTAAGATTAATAACGTATTTAAGGTAGTAAAAAATTTAAATTGTGGGTGATAATGTATGGAAGAAAGAAGGAAAAGTGTAAGGTATAACATGTATGATTATCCTATTATGATATCTGATAATGAATCGGATTGGGAAAAAGCAAGTTTGGTTAACATTTCCGGAAGCGGAGCAATGATAAGATGCAGCAATTATTATCCATGCGACAGCCTGTATATAGAGCTGCCTAGGCTTTTTGTAAAGGTTATAGGGAGTTATTTTATCAAAGGCGACATTATGTGGAGCAAATGTTCTGAAGCGGATGAAGGTGTTTGTGAATATGGTGTGAGATTTGAAAAAGGATATGATGAAGATGAAGACTCATTAAACATTCATGATTTACTATTTGGAAGTAATAATGTTGAATAAATACTGGCCGTTGATTTTACTGCCAAAAGCAATTGGACTCTATCATTAACCGGTACATGATAAGAGGGGTGGTGTTAAATTGAAAAAGATAAGCAGCAGGATCATCATGTTTAGTGTTTGTACTTCACTGGCCATAACATTATTACTTGGAGTTGTATCGTCTATATCCATGGTCATGGGGCAAAGAACCTATTTATCGGAGTTTGAAGTTAAATCCAAAAGTGATTACGATCTAATGATAAAGGCTCAGGTAGAGAATGTTATAAGCATGCTTGAAAAATACATTGATGTTGCCCAAAAACAGGGAAAGAGTATTGATGAAGCAAAGAAAACAGCAGAAGAGATTGTCAGAGAAATAAGGTATGGAGAGAATGGGCGTTTTTGGGTAGATACTGTTGATGGTACCAATGTCGTATTATATGGCAGTGAATCTGAAGGAAAAAACAGATTGGACCTTCAGGATTCAAACGGTAAATATTACATAAAAGAAATAATTGAAAAAGCACAAAATGGCGGAGATTTTACAGAATATTACATTCCTAAGGAAGATGGGATTGTTCCTTTGCCAGTAAGAGCTTATTCTGTGGAATTTAAGCCTTTTGGATGGGTTATCGGTACGGGCAATTATATAGATGATGTTAATTCATTAATCAGTAATGCATCCAATACATTGAATAAGCAGGTGAAATCGAAAGGAATTTTAATTGTACTTTCGTCACTTGTTATATGTGTTTTAGTTTTCATAATTTCTTTTTTTATAGGAAAAAGGATTTCAAAGCCTATAGAAGTATCGGCACAATTGATTAATGAAGTATCTAAGGGAGATTTTACTGTAAAAATACCTGAAAAGTATCTGGCATTGAAGGATGAAACCGGTAAGATACTTAGATCTTTAGATAATATGGTTCGGTCAATAGGGAATATGCTTACAGAGGTTAATGCCAAGTCAAAAGATTCAGCTGAAACCATCTCTAAGGTTAATGACGAGATTAACTCACTTAAAGAGCTTATAGAGGAAGTGGTCGGAACAACTCAGGAATTATCGGCAGGAATGGAGCAAACCGCAGCTTCTACTGAGGAAATGAATGCTACATCACAGGAAATTGAAAATGCAATTAGCCAGATAACAAATAAAGCTCAGGACAGTACTTTCATGTCCAATGAAATTAAAGCAAGGGCAGAAAAGTTAAGAGAAAATTTTTCAGTAACTCAGAAAAATGTAAAAGAAATTATAGAAAAAGAAAAGAGTATGTTGGAACTTGCTATTAATGAGTCAAACTCTGTTGAAAAAATAACTGTGTTATCCGATGCTATTCTTGAGATTTCAGCTCAAACGAACCTGTTGGCTCTAAATGCTGCTATTGAAGCTGCAAGGGCAGGGGAAACAGGAAAGGGCTTTGCAGTGGTTGCAGAGGAAATTAGAAAACTGGCTGAGGACTCAAAAAATACAGTAGTTGAAATACAAGCTATGATAGATGTAGTTAAAAAATCAGTGTCAAATCTATCTGAAAGTTCGGAGAGACTGTTAAGTTTCGTGTCACATAACGTCAAAGAAGACTATGATTTAATGATGGAGACTGCAGTTCAGTATAGTGATGATGCTTCAGGCATAAGTGATATGATTATGGATTTTAGTGCCACTTCTCAAGAATTATTGTCTTCCACTCAAAACATGATGAAGGCTATTGATGAAGTTACTTTAGCTACAAACCAGGGAGCTGAAGGAACATCAAACATAGCTCGTAATATCGGTGATGTGCTAATAAGATCCAATGCCGTTGCTGAGGCTGCTAAAAGTGTTAAAGAAGGAAGTGAAAACCTTATTGGAGTCATTACAAGGTTTAAAATAACTTAAAATGTTTAGTGCCGTAAAGATATATAATAAATTCATACTCAAAAGGGTAAGTAAATAGTTATTACATAGAATGTAGAAGTAAGTTTTATTATATATTAAATACGTTATTACTCTTAATCTTACATTATATTACATCTGGCTGAGATAAATGTAGAAGATTAATCGTATTTAATAAAAATGCCTTGCTTCTACATTTTTACAATAAAAAATAGTATTTTGTATTCATATGTTCTGTATGAATGCTTTGATATGGGAAGTGCAAAATTAATATTTTTATTTATTAATAAATTTATCAAAATTGACGATAGAATTTTATGCATATAGTCAATACCTTGGAGGTGCTGTCATGAAAGGAAGCGAAAAAGGCAATGATGGTATAAAGAGAAATTTATTAATAAATGTGGTAACAGCAAATCTATTTCTAATATTGGAATATGTTTTTATTTCAAAAAGCTTTATTGGTGACAGCCTTGGAAAATTTGCGGCAGTGTTGGTGTTATTCAATGCAATTGCTGTTGCTATTTACTTTATATCCAAACGGAGAAAAAGTGTTACCGATAAAAATGATGAATCTAAAGTGTCGGCAATTGATATTAATAACACTTTAAAAGTTATGGGAAATAACATCAATGAACTTTTTGCCAAAATAAACACGTCGAAAGAAAATTTGCATGGACTGATAAAATCAAGCGACAATATACAGAAAGCTATGCAGGATATGGCGAAGGGAATACAGCAGCAGGCAGATGACATTAATAAAATTATGTATAAGGCAGTTGATATTTCAGAAAATGTAAATCAAGCAGGTGCAGCATCTCAAAATATAAACAACATTTCGGACGGAATGCTCGAAAGAGTTGAAAGCGGAATTGCAAAGATAGAAATGATGTATTCCCAGATGCGTACATTGAATACGGCTGTTTCGGAGTCTCTAAATGCGGTAAGCATATTAAGGGAAAGCATGAAGGATATTACAGGTTTTCTGGAATTAATAAGCGGTATAGCGGATCAAACAAATCTTCTTGCTTTAAATGCGGCTATTGAGGCTGCAAGAGCAGGGGAAAGCGGCAGGGGTTTTGCGGTTGTAGCCGATGAGATTAGGAAGCTTGCGGTACAAAGCGATAATGCGGCAAGGGAGATAGCATTAAAGCTCGATAATATGAGCGGAAAGATTTCAACTGCATATACAGAAGCTGAAAAAGGCTTTCAGGCTGTTGGCGAAGGGAATAAAATTATTGAAGATATTAAAGGATACTTTGAATTCTATAGAAAAGATGCTGAAAATTCACAGAAAGAGATATTTAATGCAGGTATGAGCTTTGATGGAGTAAGAAGCGGTTTCGGTATGATGTATAACAGGATTGAGTCGGTAGCAAGCATATCGCAGGAAAGTGCGGCATCAACCCAGGAAGTATTGGCATCCATAGAGAACCAGAATATGATATTAAGCTCCATAGATAACTCATTTAAAGAGCTTGAAAGGCTAGGAGAAGAACTCAAGAAAATATATGAAAAGAGTGTTTAATAAAATTTTTCATGATTTTTTATAATAAGGCTTAAGCCTAAAGTATATAAAAATCATGAAAATAATTAAATAAATCATTATTTTTAATGAATAAACAAATGAATCGAGCCAGTTTATCGATACCACTCTTTCAAATGAAGCTATAACATCGTTTTCTATATTTAATAAGCTGCCTAATAATTTATATAGAATAAAAGTATAAATGGCGGCAATTAAGCCATGGAATAATTTACCTGCAAGATATGGCTTTATGCTGAGATCGGATTTGGATATTATTCCCAAAACTTGGGAATGGACTGAAAGGCCCGCCCAGCCTATTATCATGCTTGATAGAGAAAGCTTTAGTGAAAAAGGAATGTTACTTGTAGCAGCCATCATATTTGATCCTGTTGTTATTTCGAAAAAGCCGCATATCAATGAATAAACAGCTTCTTTAGTGAGTCCTGTGAAGGATAATACATATGTTAGCGGTATTGAGATTGCATTTATTATGCCTGTTTCTATCATCAAATTGATAAGTACCGAGAAAAATGTTATAAATCCGCCTATTGACAATAAAACCATAACCGAGTTTTTTATTGCATCCCCAAAGAGTGTTCCCAAAGAGTTGTCGGTATTTTTAAAAAGTTCACTTTTAAAGCGGTCCAGGTTATTTTTAATACAATCATTCCTGGATTTTTTATTTGTTACTTTATTTGCTTGTTTATTTTGGTGTGTATATGTGGGTGATTTGATTTTTTTATTGGAATAATGTTTGAATAAAAGTCCCACAGTTATTCCTGCTAGAATATGGCATATTAGAAGAAAAAAGCCCAACTGCGGCATGGCATACATTCCTGTAGCGACTGCACCCACTATAAACAGAGGACCCGAATTGTTTGTAAATGACAGGAGCCGTTCGCCTTCTTGCTTCGAAATTTGGCCTGAATTTCTAAGATCAACAGTGATTTTTGCACCAACGGGATATCCGCTTGTTATACCCATGGCAACAGCGAAGGAACCGCAGCCAGGGACATTGAAAAGAGGTCTCATAATAGGTTCTAAAAGAATTCCCGCTGCTTTTATAAAGCTTGTTTTGTTTAATAGCTCCGATGCTGCCAAAAAAGGAAACAATGAAGGAAAAACTATGTTGAGGCATATATTTATACCCTTTAAAGCAGAAGATACTGATGTTTTTGGGTAGAATACAAGAGCCAGTATAAATGTTATGCAAAATAGAGGTAATACAAGGGGCCTTATGGTTTTGAGTATAATTGGTTTATCGATAAATAATATTACAAATAGTGCAATAATTGTAATTAAAATAATAGTTATCACATTTTTACCTTATAAAAATAGTATCCTTTATTATTTTATTAGCGAATAATAAAAATATTAAAAAAATAAGAAAATTTATATGAATTAGAAGCCATAAATCTAATAATATGTGTTATAATTAAAAATAATTTGGATTAAATAAACTTTATTAATGAGGTGTAGGAATGATAGTTACTAACAAGAAGCATAAATTTGTATCTGAAAGTTTGTCCGGTGAATTAAAGAAACATGCAAAAAAGTTTCAGGAGGAAAATAGTGAGTATCTTCAAGCTTCAATAAAAAACAATACTTACGATGATGCATATACAAAATTAGTGTCTGATGCGGTTCTTCAGTCATATGATGTTATGAATGCATGGGAAAATATGAGCTTTGATGAGATAGACGGGATGACACCTCTTGAATATTTTTCTACTTTAAATACACTATCTGATATAATCGACTTAATTACTGCTTTTGAAGTGGAAAACGCCGGTATTATACCTAATGGATTTGCAAAGCATATAAAGGATAATGCGGGTAAGTTTTTGGATGATTTGGTTTCAATGTTAAATTCCATTGAGTTGGACGAGCAGAAATGCATTAAATTTGGACAAAAGGCTATGATTCATGCTGCAGAAATTATTGGAGATGAAAAATTAATAGATCCTTTGTTCAAAATAGTATCTCAAATGGAAAACCAAAAAACCGATGCCAATACATTGACTTCAGTCATGAACGCAATACAGGCAATTGGTGAGCCGGCTGTTGAAAAAATTGTAAGTACTATTGACCAAAGTGATAAGAAAGGCCAAATTTACAGATTCTTGCTGGTTTGTTTTGCAAGGATTGGTGCAAAGAACAAGTCGGATTATTATTATAATCAATTGAAAAAATACTTTAAAGAAAGCGATTATAAGTTCATTGAAGCAAATGCATTAGGGGTTTATGGAGATAGAAGGGCATTGCCTGCAATAAGAGGTTATATAGAAAAAAATGCCCACAGGATTTCAAAATGGGAATATACCCAGCTAAGACAAATATTGTTACAGTTTGGTGGATTGGTAATGGATTTTGATACTTACTTCTCAACTGTAAAAGATAATTGATAAACATAAAAAGAAAAAATAGAAAATAAATTTATGAAAAATATATAATTAAAATTACTTAAAATAGGGGCCAAAGGCCCCTTTGCTATATGTTGAATTTGAAAGTTTATTGAAGAAATTATACCGCATATTTAGCTGAAATTTAATAGACACAAAAATTTTGTCATTTAATTGACATGATTTATTTTTGTTATTATAATTAATTAATGGCAGACAGATTTAATGTTATTAATAATGCAAATAAGTGATTTTGATAGACTTGATAAATTAACATTAATTAGGAATTGCCGTTAATAATCGTCAATAAAAAACGAAAACTAGCAATAATTAACAGTATTTGATAAAACTTTAATATCGCGGATGAGTGTTATGGGAGAGATGCTATGCAACATGGACTTGGACAAAGTACCATATGTGCATGCACACCGAAGAAGCAGCACTTTCAGGTAAAAAGACTATAACAGGACGCACCTCTGGAGAGACCGTCAAGGCGCCGAAGGGGCAAGTTCCCAAAGAAAGATGGGAATAATCTCTCAGGCAAAAGGACAGAGTTTAGAGCATAAATACTTGATTTCAGAGGTCAAATCATGCGGTTTGGCTTTTTTTATGTTTATCAATGCGGCAGAAAGCTTGTGGTTTTACGGAAATTAAATATGTTTACTTATAAATGTTTAGGAGGATTTTTATGTACAATATTGATGAAGTTTTGAAAATTGACCCGGAAGTTGCAAAAGCCATTAATGACGAGGTTGGACGTCAAAGGAACAAAATAGAGCTTATTGCATCGGAGAATTTTGTTAGCAATGCGGTTATGCAGGCTATGGGAACACCGCTCACCAATAAATATGCAGAAGGATATCCAGGAAAAAGATATTATGGCGGCTGTGAATTTGTTGATGAAGTTGAAAAGCTGGCAATCGATAGGGCTAAAAAAATATTTGGAGCAGAGCATGCCAATGTGCAGCCTCATTCAGGAGCACAAGCAAACATGGCAGTTTTCTTTGCCGTGTTGGAGCCGGGTGACACTGTGTTAGGTATGAATCTTGCACATGGAGGACATTTGAGCCATGGAAGCCCTGTTAATATATCGGGTAAATATTACAAAATAGTACCATATGGAGTAAGAAACGACAATTTTAGAATAGATTATGAAGAATTGCGAAAACTTGCTAAGGAAAACAACCCCAAATTGATTGTTGCAGGGGCAAGTGCATACCCAAGAGAATTGGATTTTAAGGCTTTTAGAGAAATCGCCGATGAAGTCGGAGCATACCTTATGGTAGATATGGCTCATATAGCAGGGCTTATAGCTGCAGGTTTACACCCAAATCCTGTTCCACATGCACATTTTGTTACAACTACTACTCATAAAACATTAAGGGGACCTCGCGGAGGTATGATCCTTTGTAAGGAAGAATATGCAAAGATGATTGATAAGGCAGTTTTCCCGGGGCTTCAGGGCGGTCCTTTAATGCATGTTATTGCTGCTAAGGCTGTTAGCTTTAAAGAGGCAATGACAGATGAATTCAAGGCTTATCAGACTCAGGTTGTTAAAAATGCAAAGGTTCTTGCAGAAAGCCTTATGAATAAAGGACTCAACATCGTTTCAGGCGGAACAGACAATCACCTCATGCTTGTAGATCTGAGAAATATTAATGTTACGGGTAAAGAAGCACAGTTTATGCTTGATGAGGTATTTATAACAGTAAATAAAAACGGAATACCTTTTGATACACAAAGTCCTTTCATAACAAGCGGTATAAGAATCGGTACTCCTGCCGTTACTTCAAGGGGTATGAAGGAAGATGATATGAAAGAGATTGCAGAGCTTATTCATATGACTCTTACAGATTTTGAAAATTCAAAGGAAAAGGTTATTGCTAGGGTTAATACTCTTTGCAGTAAATATCCTTTATATTAAAAAGTATTTTCATAGGAATATATTTCAAGACTCAGGGGTATCCTGGGTCTTGTTAATGTTTGGGGAAATTTAATACAATATTATTACAATAGCGACTTTGCCGTAAAAACTGATATGAAAGGGGAAATATATCAATGGAAAATTCAAAAGAGAATTCAAAAGAATTAAAGGATAGTTCAAAAGATAAAAAGGAACCCCTTGCATACAGGATGTGTCCGAGAACCATAGACGAGTTTTTCGGACAGGAGGAAATAGTGGGGCAAGGAAAGCTCCTTTACAGAATGATTAAGGCAGACAGAATATCTTCGATTATACTGTATGGGCCTCCCGGTACAGGTAAAACTTCCCTTGCAAGAATTATTGCATCTACAACAAAGTCCAGGTTTGAGAAGCTTAATGCTGTAACTTCAGGTGTTGCAGACATTAAACGAATAGCCCAGGATACGCAGAACCCCATATTAAATCCTTCAGGTAAGACTGTTTTGTTTATTGATGAAATTCATAGGTTTAATAAGTCACAGCAGGATGCTTTGCTTCCGTATGTGGAGAACGGTTCAATTGTGCTTATTGGTGCAACTACTGAAAATCCTTTTTTTGAAGTTAATAAGGCGTTAATTTCCAGATCGTCGGTTTTCATGTTAAAGCCACTGGAGGAGGAAAGCCTTAAAAAAATTATACTAAATGCATTAAAGGATAAAGAGAGGGGCCTGGGTAATTTTGATGTAAAGTTGGATGATGATGCATTAGATTACCTGGCTCAAGTAAGCAATGGCGATGCGAGAACTGCATTAAATGCAATTGAATTGGCTGTTCTTACATCTGATTTAGATGAAAACGGAATGATTCATATCAGTTTGGCAACAATTGAAGAATGTGTGCAAAAAAAGCATATTACATTTGATAAATCGGGAGAGAGCCATTATGACAATATCAGTGCATTCATTAAGTCCATGAGGGGCAGTGATCCCGATGCAGCCGTTTTTTACCTTGCCAGAGCTATATATGCAGGAGAAGATCCCTTATTTTTAGCAAGAAGAATAATAATATGTGCATCGGAAGATGTGGGGATGGCCAATCCTACGGCACTTCAGGTGGCTGTAGCAGCTGCCGAGGCAGTGAGGATGATAGGTATGCCTGAGGCAAGGATTATTCTTGCTCATGCGGCAATTATGGTGGCCACAAGCCCCAAATCCAATTCAAGCTATAAAGCTATTGGAAAAGCATTAAGCGATGTTTCTTCCAAACGTACGGGTGAGGTTCCTATGCATCTTAGGAATGCTCCGGCCAATGGAATGAAGGATCTAGGATACGGGTTAGGGTACAAATATGCCCATGATTATCAAGGCAATATAGTGGAGCAGGAGTACCTTCCGAAGGAAATGAAAGGCACTGTTTATTATGAACCTACAGCTAACGGTTATGAAGGAAGGATCAAGGAATGGCTCGAAAGGTGGAAAAGCAGAAAAAAGGAAAATTGAAACTAAATATAACTGAGATTATAGATAACTGAAAATACATTAATAAAACGTGCAATGGGAGGTTAATATAAAATGAAAAGAGTTGTTGCCTGGGTTTTACTGGCCGGATTTGTTTTATTATTGATTAATATACTCTTTATACATTTTTATATGATTGAAAGCCTTACTTTATACGCTGTTGTTGCTCTCACATACTGGTTTATATTGAGAAGATATTTTAACAGTACCGAAAGTAAAAACGGAGAATAGGGTAATAATTATTGTAAAAATGTATTGACTAATTTTATCCAAAGTGCTAATCTAAATAAAAGAAACCCAAGTAATTTACTTGGGATTGGAGGGCATAAATTATGAAGCTATCAACAAAGGGAAGATATGGCGTTAAGGCTATGCTTGATCTTGCTCTTCATAGTTCTGAAGGTAATGTCTCTCTTAAAAGTATAGCTGACAGGCAGGAATTATCGGAAAACTATCTTGAGCAGTTGTTTGCTTCCCTTCGTAAAGCAGGTCTTGTTAAAAGTATAAGGGGAGCACAAGGAGGATACATACTGGCAGATTTGCCTGATAATATATCGGTAGGTGCTATTCTAAGGGCTTTAGAAGGCTCTCTTGCACCGGTAAGTTGTGTCAGTGAGTATAATGAATCACCATGTGATAAGTATAGTTTTTGTGTGACAAAAATGATATGGGAAAAGATGATGGATGGGGTAAATCAGGTAGTTGATTCCATATCACTTCAGAGCCTTATTGAGGAGTACCACAGATTGAACAAAAATGACAATATAATGTACTTTATTTGATGAAGAAACCATGCATAATATAAGACAAAAAATGTTTAACATATTATTAATATGGGAAAAGATAAAATAATAAAGTTTAAGGAGAAAGTGCTATGGGAGAAAAATTTATATATATGGATCATGCAGCAACTACTTATGTCAAACCTGAGGTTGTTGAGGCAATGCTTCCGTTTTTTACAGAAAAATTCGGTAATGCTTCTTCCATATATACCATTGGAAGAGAATCTAAGAAGGCCATAGAAGAGGCGAGGGAAAAGGTTGCCGATGCAATTGGTGCACAAGCAAGAGAAATATTCTTCACAGGTTCGGGTACCGAGGCCGACAACTGGGCTATTAAAGGTGTAGCTTATGGGAACAGGTCAAAAGGTAATCACATCATAACGACAAATATTGAGCATCATGCAGTACTTCACACATGCCAGTACCTTGAAAATGACGGATTTGAGGTGACATACCTGCCCGTTGATGAAAACGGACTTGTAACACCCGAGCAGGTTGCTGAAGCTATAAGACCTAATACGATTCTTATTACAATTATGTTTGCCAATAACGAGATAGGAACTATTCAACCTATTGCAGAGATTGGAAAGCTGGCAAGGGAAAAAGGCATATATTTCCACACTGATGCGGTACAGGCCATAGGCAATATAGCTATAGACGTTAAAGAAATGAACATTGATCTTATGTCAATGTCTGCCCACAAGTTTTATGGACCTAAGGGAGTAGGCGGACTTTATATAAGAAAAGGTGTAAAACTTATTTCATTTATGCATGGAGGAGCTCAGGAAAGAGGCAGAAGAGCAAGCACGGAAAATGTTGCAGCTATTGTGGGATTTGGAAAGGCAATAGAGTTGGCAACAGCCAATTTGGACGAATACAACAAAAAGATAATGGCCTTAAGGGATAGGACAATTGATGAAGTAATGAAGAGAATACCCTTTGTGAGGCTAAATGGGCACAGAGAGAAGAGACTGCCGGGTAATGCGAATTTTTCGTTCCAGTTTATTGAAGGTGAGTCCCTGTTATTGATGCTTGATATGAAGGGAATTGCAGCTTCAAGCGGGTCTGCTTGTACATCCGGGTCGTTAGATCCATCGCATGTGCTTTTGGCAATCGGATTACCCCATGAAATAGCTCATGGATCATTAAGGCTTACATTTGGTGACGAAAATACCGATGAGGACGTTGACAAGCTTTTAGAGGTGCTTCCTCCTATTGTTGAAAGACTTAGGGAGATGTCACCGTTATATGAAAATGTGAAAAGAGGTAATGTAAATGTATAGTGAAAAAGTTATGGATCATTTTATGAATCCAAGAAATGTTGGTGAAATTGAAAATGCAGATGGTATTGGTGAGGTGGGTAATGCCAAATGTGGAGATATAATGAAAATGTATCTTAAGATAGAAAACAATATCATTGTAGATGCTAAATTCAAGACATTCGGCTGCGGAGCTGCCGTTGCAACAAGCAGTATGTCTACTGAGCTTGTTGTTGGGAAAACAGTTGACGAGGCTTTAAAAATTACAAATAAAGCTGTTGCGGAGGCATTAGATGGGCTTCCACCGGCAAAGATGCATTGTTCAAACCTTGCAGAGGAAGCTATAAGGGCAGCAATTGAAGACTATAAGAGAAAAAATGGGCTTCTTGATGAATGTGATTGTTCCGCTGCTTGCGGAAGACGTTGTGATGATATAAACCATGACCATGATCATGATTTCAACGAAGACGATGAAGAATGATATTTAGGGAGTTTACGTTATAATGGAAAAGAAGAAAGTAATGTTGGGTATGAGCGGCGGTGTTGACAGTTCTGTAGCAGCCGCTTGTCTTTTGGAAAAGGGTTATGATGTAATAGGGGTTACAATGCAGATTTGGCCTGATATGGACGAAGACAGGCAGAAGAATGAGGGGGGCTGCTGCTCCTTGTCTGCAGTTGACGATGCAAGAAGGGTTGCAAATAAACTTGGAATACCATACTATGTTATGAATTTTAAGGGCATTTTTGAAGAAAAAGTCATTAATTATTTTGTTGATGAATATATATGCGGACGAACTCCAAATCCATGCATAGCCTGCAATAGATATGTGAAGTTTGAGGAGATGCTTGGTAAAGCCAAATCAATGGGGATAGATTATATAGCTACAGGTCACTATGCTAAAATAGAATATGATGCAGACAAAAAAAGATATCTTCTTAAAAAATCTGCAACAGCAGCAAAGGATCAGACATATGCACTCTATACGATGACACAGGATCAGCTAGCCCATACACTGATGCCAATTGGTGAATATACCAAGGATAGGGTAAGGGAAATGGCAAAGGATATTGGATTATCCGTAGCCTCAAAGCCTGACAGCCAGGAGATATGTTTTGTGGAGGACAATGATTACGGTCGTTTCATTGAAGAAAAGAGCGGTAATAAAATAAAGCCCGGTAATTTTGTGGATACGAAGGGCAATATTTTAGGCAGGCATAAGGGTATAATACACTATACAGTAGGTCAGAGGAAGGGCCTTGGAATAGCCTTCGGAAAGCCCATGTATGTGGTTGGAATTGATGTCCCCAAAAATCAGGTTATATTAGGTGATGAAACACAGGTGTTTAGCGATAGCCTTACTACATTTGATGTTAACTTTATTTCAATAGATAAGCTTGAAGGCGAAATGAGGGTTAATGCAAAGATAAGATATTCTGCAAAGGAAGCACCTGCAGTAATCAGTCCTTTAGGAGAAGGAAGGGTCAAAGTATTGTTTGACACTCCCCAAAGAGCTATAACCCCCGGACAATCTGTTGTATTTTATGATGGGGATATTGTCGTAGGCGGAGGGGTTATAGAATAAATACGTTGTTAATATTGCATTTAGAAGAGATAAATGTAAAGATTAATCTCATTTAATATAATAATAAAAGTTAAAATTACGTAATTTTTGTAAATACAGGTTTTCTTTTTTCAAAATGAGCAATATAATTAAAGCCTATATCCGATAAGGCTTTTTTTATTGTGCTGAAGTTATATGCGATATGTTCTGGAGCATGGGCATCTGATCCGGTCGTTATTATTTCACCGCCAAGTTCCTTATATCTCTTTATTATGTCAAGGTCGGGTATTGGTGTTCCCAATGTGTGATAACCTGATGTGTTGACTTCAATTCCTTTGCCTTTTTCTATAACACCCTTTAATATACTGTCCAATATGTCGCAATAATCATCATATTTTAATGAGTTATCTTCATAGTTGCAATAACGTCTAATATAGCCTATATGACCTATTACGTCATAATTTTGGAAGTTCTCAACACCATGATGTATTTCATTAAGATATTTTGTAAATGCGATATTTTTATCGGGATAAGCTTTGAAATATTCTCCTGTATATGGATCGATACAGTCAATAATATGGATTGATGCAATTACGAAATCAAAGTCATATTTATTAACTATTTCATTGGTGGCATCAAGTACATGGGGCTGCAATCCCACCTCTATACCTTTTAAGATATTTAAACGTGAAGAGTATTGAGATTTAAGATCATCCATTACAGTCGAGTACTTGTCAAAATCTATGAGAAATTTTTCATCAAAATTCGGATAGTCAATATCCAAATGATCTGTGAATGCAATTCCTTCGAGGCCTTTTTCGATTGAGTTTGTGCAGGCTGCATTTAAATCCATTTCGCTGTCACCCGAAAATAAGCTGTGGACATGTGAGTCAAACATTTTCATAAATTATTCCTTTCTTTAAGTGTATTTAAAATTAATATGTGGGTTAGCAATATAATAATACCTAAAAAAATGGAACTACCTATGTGTAGTTCCATTTTTATTATATCATTTAAAATTCAACCTTATCAATAGCTTCCTGATCTTTTGTGAGAGTATATTCTTTTTGAGATTTCCAATTATCAAGCTTAGCCTTTATAGCCTCGGCCTGAAGTTCGGCTCTTATATTATCCTTTTCTGCTTCGTATGTGGTTCCGTTTTTAATGAACTTAATTATATGATATCCCAATTCGCTTTTGACCATATCGATATCGCCTTCTTTTAAGCCTTCTTTAAAAGAGTAGTTCTCGAACTCCTCAACAAATTCGCCTTTTGCAAAGGAGTATTGTCCATTGTTGGGCTTTGAGGCAGTATCTTCGGTATATTGCTGTACAAGTGCATCAAAGTCTTCGCCTGCTTTAGCCCTACTTAAAATGTCATTGGCAAGCTTTTCTTTTTCTTTAAGTATGTCCTCTTCAAGAGGATTAAATGAATCATCAATTGTCTTAATAAGAACATGTTTAACAGTTCTCTTTTCAGTATTATAGGTAGGCTCATTCTTTTCGTAGCGAGCTTTGATGTCTTCTTCCTTAATGGTTATACTCTTTACCAAATCCGGTGCGTATTTGTTGTAAGCAAGATAGTAATCCTTGTATATCTTTTCATAATCATTAAGTGATATACCGAATTTCTCCTTTACTACTTTGTCTGCATCCTTTCTATTACCGTTACCTTCTTCCTGAATAAGCGATTCAATAGTTGAATCTATTATGGAGAGATCACTTTCTTCCAATTTATACCTTTCGCTTTTTGCGTGCATTAAAAGTATTTTCAACTCGTGAAGCTTATCAATCGCTTTGTTTTTTGCTACAGTTACACGTGACTGGCCATCTTCGCTACCGTCCCAAAATTCTTTCTTTTGGGCATCTGTACTCTCATCGGTAATCCCATTTGAAGTTTCCATATCCATCTTTACCAGTCCAAGAAAGAACTTATACTCAACAGATGAAATTTTTTCTTTTCCGACAGAAGCAACTGGCTCGGATGAACATGCTGCCAGGCTAAAAACTAATAAAATACTCATTAAAAATAAAAAAACTCTTGATGACTTCATAAATTACCCCCATTTTTAAATTATGTCTTATAGATAGCGAAAAGTCAGTTGAATATCAATTCTTATCAAATGGGATTGAAGCTTGTCCATTAGATATATCAGCTTAAACAATTCCTTATCTATATTTTTGTTAACCAAATTAACTTGGCTTGGTATTAAATACGATTAATCTTTTACATTTATCGTATTTAACATAGTTACATTATAAACGAAAAAATAATAATAAGAAATAGTAAAAGATAACTTTTAATAAAACATTTAAAATTATGGTTGAAATTAGAAAATTTTAAATGTATTTTAAATAATTATCCTTTATATATTATCTTATTTAAATATTATTATCTATTTTATTTTTTATTTTATTTATTATTTTTATTTTTTTTATTATTTGAATAATTTTCTATAATCTTAATCACCAAGAATATAAACAGTAACAGGCTGAATTCCGAATTTCCTTGCAAGGTTATTTACTGTAAGGTCTCCAGGTGCATCTTCTCCAAAGAAAACGTCAATCTTATTTCCTTTTATTTTGCTTCCTGTATCCTCTGCAATATAGACGCCATTTAAATTTTTATATGCATCGGGGAATTCTATGTATACCTTGCTGTTTAACGGGATGATTTTGGGATCAACGGCAATAGTCCTACCTATAGTAGCTCTGGTACCGGTTTTGGTAATACCGTATGCAGGGTGGGACGGGCTTTTACCGCAGCTTTTTACCGAAAGGTCGTAGGCTGTTGCTACCATTTTCAGACTCTTTTTGCTATTTCTTATAATATCATCCATGTTTTCTCTTTGATCTGAAGATCTTGAAAGAATGCTTTTACCGGCAGTTTTTGATACAGCATTTTTATTTGTTACGGTGCTTACAGCTTTTGTATTTTTGCTGCTTGCAGAAGCGGATTGAATGCTGTTTAAAGCTGTTTTATCTATGACCTTATTCTTCGTATTATTTGTAGAATATATATCGAAATAACTGTAAAGATTATAATTAGATAAAATTTGGCTGTCTAATGTTGCTTTTTTTTCTTCACTAATAGGAGCTATTTCATTTGTTGAATTGTATGAAACCGATTTACACTCTAAAGCCGAATTTACCGGGATTGTTTCTTTTTCTGGTGCCAAATTGAATGCTGCTATTGTCCCGAGAATAATAAAAGCAGGCACAGGTGCAATGAATTTGTATTTTTTTATAAACGGAAGCAGTACCGTCGGGTCAATGTCTTCTCTGTATATTTTTTGAGAAAAGTCCGATATCCTGTCAATTTTTTCTTGTATTATTTTTTTGTAATTTATTTTTTTAAGATAGGGAGCTACTTTGAAAATTGAATCAATATGTTTTTTTAATCCCTTTATACCGGTGGTATGTGATATTTCTTCTTCTGCACTTCTAAGAATATCCTCAAGGATATCTGGACAGCTTAATGTTGATATTTTGTCGTCGCTTATATATCTGGATAAATATGTGGTGCTTTTTGCGGTTGATAAGTTGATGTTATTGCTATTACCAGTAATGCTAAAATTATTATTCACAAGAAAACCTCCATAACACTAAGTATTTGGTAATAATCTCTCATTAATCGATAAATATTAAAATATATAATTCTTTCGAGAAAATGAGAAGATTATTAAATTAAAACCAATATATATTGATTTTAATTTATTTTTTAAAAGTGATAAGCCAAGCTTAATCAACTTTTAATTAATATCCATATGAAACTTAATTTGTGGATATGTTTTCTTTTGTATGAATGTAATATATATTATAGTATAAAATAGCTATTTTTTAAAGTGTTTTTTTGATAATGATTAGTAAAAAGGCATATTGTATTTTATTGCATCTAAAAAACTGTACAATTTGGACAAAACTGAACAAAGATAGCTTATTGACCGTACGATTTCTCTTTGCTAAAATTATAATTAATAAACTATTAATAATTATAATAAATACGTTATTGATTTTACATTTAACGTGTACAAATGTAAAAAAATAATAGCAATTTGAAATTAATGGTAATTATAATTAATTATAATATAGATAAATTTATATTAAATAAATGTTTCTTATAAATGTTATTCTAGGGGTAGATTTGAAGTTGACATAAATGTCAATAGGGGGATTTTATGTATAGTGGTTTTAATGTTAAGATGAGCAGGCTGTTCAAAAAAAAGGATGATGAGTTGCCTTTTAAGCCTGGTGCGATAGTGAGTATAAAGCATGATATTCTTCCGGACTCGGTGTTAAGCCTTGTTCAGGAGACAGATGGGAAGTACCTTTATATTGCTTATCCAAAGGAGTTTAAAAGTTATAGTATTCAGTTGGGGGATCCTATATGCTGCAAGATAAAATGTATAGATTGTGAGTATATAGTAGAGAGCAATATAAACAATATTAGTCTTATTTATCCTTCATACATAAGATTATATGTAGACCACTATGTCAAGTTTGATAACAAAAGAGAAACAAAGCGATATAAGGTTGATATGTGTTCAAGTATATCGGTCTTTAATGAGTATAATTATCCCATTAAAAAAGATATAAAGTTCTATGTAAAAGATTTGAGCTTAGGTGGGCTTTATGGGATTATACCTAAGAAAAACATTGAAGAGATTGATGATAGATACGCATTAAGTTTTAAATTAAATACTGATTCTGAATCTGCTGTCAATTTTGATGCAGAAATAATAAGAATAGGGGATAGAGAGCTGTCATATGAGGTCGCCGTCAAATTTAAATACATGACTGATGAAAACACAAAGATTTTAGAATCGGTTATAAGAAAACTGGAAAACGATACAGGTTCACATCTGGTTAAGTATTTAGTGAAGGGCGAAAGAATAAAGCTATAAAAAGAGTTTAAGAATAAATTTTAAGAATAAATTTATATTGAAGGCATTTCAAGAAAAAGATTGTTGATATTTAATGTACTATATCATCAATTTTTTTTATTGAAATGCCCTGTTGGCCATATTACGGTCCTTTTTCGATTATTGTTGGAAAAGGAGAATAATTGCTTATACCCATGTCCTTTTTTGTTATTGTGCCATCCTTTTCTTCAATGGAAATTGAAGACTTTACGGTTGCACCATCCATACCCTCTATCAATACCTTTTCATATCCCTTAGGTAATGACGGATTTATCGTATATACTTTTTGTGCCGAAGTCTTTTTTAAAAACTCATGATTCCAGGTCACAGCAGGAGGCTCTACTGTTCCGTAAAACCCCATATACAATACATTGTCTATTCCCTGTGCCCAAATCATAACGTTGCCGTCTGTGGTATTCTTAAATTTTAAATCCTTTGCACCATAAGAAACTGTAGCATCTTGACCATATGGAACATAGGGTACCGGCATGCTGTGGTTATGCCTTTCAATAATCTTGAGATTACTTAAAACACAGACATTATAAAGTGTGGATGCGATCTTGCATACACCGCCGCCTATTGTTGTTGTTAGTTTTGAGCCGATATATGTCGGGCCTTTTTGAAAGCCTCTTTCTTCAGTATAGGGGCCTAAAGTACCGTTTTGAGAAAAAATTTCTCCAGGCTGCAAAACGATGCCGCAGAGCATTCTTGCCGCTAAATGAACATTGAATTCTTCACCGGGCAACGGATCTTTGAGGACTGTCCTATATGCACCCATTAAAACAGGTGTGTTGTTAATTTCTTTGGACTTGATAAATTCCAGCTCAAAGTCCCAGGGAAGATTGATTTCAGGTCCTGAAACCAAGTTTGTTTCGGCAACTTGAGAAACATCCATATCATCGATATTGGCATTATCGTTGCTTGATTGAGGTGATTTCCCAAGGAATACAAATAATAAAGCCCCAATAACTATTATACTAAAAATCTTGACAAATAATGCTGTATACTTTTTCAAAATTAGTTATCACCTGCTTATGTTTTATAAAGTTTTTTAACGATGTTTATTGTTTGTAATTTATTGAAAAATATAAGTGTTAGCGTAGATAAATGCAAAAAAATTAATCTTATTTAATATAAAAATAAAATTGATGGAAAATGATTAGGCGTAAATAAAAAGGTTATATATAAGTAAGAGATTTTTAAACTCATTAGAAATATAGGAATACTTTTAAATATATCCTTTAATCGATTTGGAAGGAGGAAACAATTATGAAACATACATTACCGGAATTACCGTATTCATACGATGCTTTAGAGCCTTATGTAGATAAGGAGACTATGGCAATTCATCATACAAAACACCATGCTGCATATGTAAATAATCTCAATGGAGCTTTGGAAAAGTATCCTGAACTTCAGGAAAAGACCCTTTTTGAATTGCTTACTTCCCTTGATACCCTGCCGCAAGATGTGTATTGGGCAGTAAGAAATAATGCAGGGGGGCACTACAATCATACTTTATTTTGGAACTCAATGAGCCAGAGCAGTGGTAGCGAACCTCAAGGAGAGCTTAGAAAGAAAATTGATGAAACATTTGGAAGCTTTGACGGCTTTAAGGATGTTTTTGCAAAATCTGCACTTGCTAGGTTTGGAAGCGGCTGGGCATGGCTTGTCAAAGATAAGGACGGCAAACTATCTGTAGTATCAACTGCAAATCAGGATACTCCATTGTCTGACGGATTTACTCCACTTTTAGGGCTTGATGTGTGGGAGCATGCGTATTATCTCAAGTACAATAACAGGCGAGCAGATTATATCGATGCATGGTGGAATGTGGTGGATTGGCAGGAAGTTGAAAAGAGATTTGAAGAATATTGAGAGAATATAAAATTTGATTTTTTATCAAGAAATTACCTGAACTTTAAATGGTGAATATTGATTTAAACTTTATTTAATGATAAAATAAGTGCATTATCATTGAATTTAGGAGACGTATAAATGAAGAAAGATATAAAAGAGTTGCTAAAAGATAGAATTTTATTATTGGATGGAGCGATGGGTACCTGTATTCAGGCATTGAAGCTCCATCCCTCTGATTATACGGGAGAACGTTTTAAAAGCTTATCAAAACCCCAAAAGGGTAACAATGAAATGCTGACATTGGTAAGACCCGATATTATTAAAAAGATACATTTGGATTATCTTGAAGCCGGTGCTGATATTATCGAAACCAATACATTTAATGCCAACAAGATATCACAATCCGATTATGATACTCAGGAGCTGGTTTATGAACAAAACGTGATGGGGGCAAAAATCGCCAGAGAGGCTGCCGATGAGTATACATTGAAAGACCCTTCAAAACCCAGATTTGTGGCAGGTTCCATAGGACCTACAAACAAAACGGCTTCATTGTCTCCCGATGTGGAAAACCCTGGATTTAGAAATATTACATTTGATGAGTTGGTCGAGGCATATGAGGAGCAAATAAGAGGGCTTGTTGAAGGTGGAGTTGATATTCTTCTTATAGAAACCATATTTGATGCGTTAAATGCTAAAGCAGCCTTGTTTGCGGCCGATAATGTTGCAAATCAATTGGGTAAGAGGACACCCATAATGATATCTGCCACAATAGCAGATAAAAGCGGCAGAATACTTTCGGGTATGACCTTGGAAGGGCTTGTAAGCTCATTAAAGGGCCGTGATGTCATAAGCTTCGGGCTTAATTGTTCTTTTGGTGCAAGGGAGCTTGTGCCTTTTGTAAAGCAGCTTGGAAAGATACAGGAACTGTATGTAAGCGTGCATCCGAACGCAGGTCTTCCCAACAGCCTTGGAGGATATGATGAGCTTCCTGAGCAGATGGCGGAGCTGGTTAAAGATATGCTTAATGATTGCAGGGTTAATATAATCGGAGGATGCTGCGGTACTACCCCTGCTCATATAGCTGCCATATACAATGTCGCAAAGGATATGAAGCCCAAGCCTGCTTCTGAAGTGATTAAGGAAACAATATTCAGCGGACTTGAGACGGTTAAGGTAAATAAGGAAAATAATTTTATAAATATAGGAGAGAGGACAAATGTTGCAGGTTCTCTCAAGTTTGCAAGGCTCATACGTGAGAAAAAGTACGAGGAAGCCTTGTCCATTGCAAGGGAGCAGGTTGAAAACGGTGCCCAGGTTATTGATGTCAATTTGGATGACGGAATGCTTGATGCAAAGAAGGAAATGGACTTCTTTTTGAAGCTTCTTTCAAGTGAACCCCAGATAGCCAGGGTTCCTGTTATGATTGATTCGTCAAAATGGGAGGTCTTAGAAACAGGCTTAAAGGCCATCCAGGGTAAACCCATTGTAAATTCCATAAGCTTAAAGGTTGGAGAGGAAGAGTTCATAAGGCAGGCAAGCCTTATAAAGAAATATAATGCAGCGGTAGTGGTTATGGCCTTCGATGAGGAAGGGCAGGCGGATACTTTTGAAAGAAGAACATCTATATGCAAAAGGGCATACGACATTTTGGTCAATAAAGTAAATTTCCCTCACGAGGACATAATTTTCGACCCTAATGTTCTTGCTATAGGTACAGGAATACATGAGCACAATAATTATGCAGTGGATTTTATTAATGCAACACGGTGGATAAAGGAAAATCTTCCGTATGCAAAGGTCAGCGGTGGCATAAGCAACATATCCTTCTCATTTAGAGGAAATAACGTTATAAGAGAGGCAATGCATTCTGTATTTCTTTATCATGCCATAAAGGCAGGTCTTGATATGGGGATATTAAATCCCGGAATGATACAGGTATATGACAACATTGAACCTGAGCTTTTGGAAAAAGTGGAAGATGTTGTATTGAATAGAAAAGAGGATGCTGCAGAAATATTGCTTAACTTTGCAACAAGCATTAAAGACAAGGATGACAATACATCGTCAAAAAAGGTGTTGTGGAGAGAAAAACCCTATGACGAGAGACTCTCATATTCTTTAGTAAAGGGAATTACCGATTATATTGAGGAGGATGTTGAAGAGGCGAGAAATAAGCTTCAAAACCCCATAGATGTAATAGAAGGTCCTCTCATGAACGGGATGAAGACCGTTGGGGAGCTTTTTGGAGAAGGAAAAATGTTTCTTCCTCAGGTTGTAAAAAGTGCCAGGGTTATGAAAAAGGCTGTGGGGTATTTGCTTCCTTATATACAGAGCGAAAAAAGCAGCGGTAATCAGAAAAGTGCCGGAAAGATCCTTTTGGCGACAGTAAAGGGAGATGTTCATGATATCGGTAAAAATATTGTTGGAGTAGTTTTAGCCTGCAACAATTTCGAAGTTATTGACATGGGCGTTATGGTTCAGGCAGAAGACATTCTTAAAAAAGCCAGAGAGGAAAATGTGGATATTATCGGCTTAAGCGGCCTTATAACACCTTCTCTTGAAGAAATGTGCCATATTGCATCTGAAATGGAAAAACAAGGTTTTACTATTCCACTTGTTGTAGGAGGAGCAACAACATCTAAGATTCACACGGCAGTTAAGCTGGATCCTAATTATTCTCATGGTGTTATACATTCCATAGATGCTGCAAAAGGCGTTGAGATTTGCAAGAAGCTTATGGATAAAAATGAGAAGGAAAGATATTTAAAAAGCATTAAGGCTGAGTATGAAGAGATACGCAACAACTACGGTTTAATAGAAAGAAAACTGGTTTCCATAAGTGAGGCAAGGGAAAAGGCATATAAGCCTGACATAAGGCAGGAAGATATAAAGGAACCGAGTTTTTTAGGGAACAGAGTTTTTGATGGAATAAATGTATCGGATATTAGAAAGTATATTGACTGGACCTATTTCTTTGTTGCATGGGATATGAATCACACTTATCCTGAGATATTGGAGCATCCTAAGTATGGTGAAGAGGCTAATAAACTTTACAGAGATGCCAATATGCTTTTAGACAGGATTGAAAAGGAAAACTGGCTTGAGGGTAAGGCAGTAGTAGGTCTTTATCCAGCAAACTCTGTTGGAGATGACATAGAGGTTTATGGTGATGGGACAAGGACAAATCCGCTAGCTAAGTTCAATTTTATGAGGCAGCAGGAAAGCAAATCGGGTGTGTATCTTTCATTAAGTGATTTTATAGCTTCAAAGGAATCAGGCATAAAGGACTATATTGGTGCTTTCGCAGTCACAACAGGCCTTGGAGTTTCTAAAAAGCATGATGAGCTTAAAAAACAGGGTGACGAGTATAATGCTATAATGCTTAAGGTGTTGGCGGACAGGCTCGCAGAAGCTTTGGCAGAAATGATACATGAAAAGGTAAGAAAGGAATTGTGGGGATATTCGCCTTCAGAAAATCTTGATTGTACAGAGCTTTTTAAGGGTAAATACAGAGGGATTAGACCGGCTTTCGGTTATCCTTCCATGAAGGATCATTCGGAGAAAAGTAAATTGTTCAGCATGTTAAATGTTAAAGAAAATATAAATATTGAGCTGACGGAAAGCTTTATGATGGACCCTGTAGCCAGCGTATGCGGTTTGTATTTTTCACATCCCGAATCGAAATATTTCGACCTTGGAAAAATAGGAGAGGATCAATTGGAAGATTATGCCGCAAGGAAATCATGCAGCATTGATTTTATAAAAAAGATGATTCGCAATTGATAAATTATATGTTATTATAAAGTAAAAAATTTTTGATATTTTAGTTGTTTTTTAATAAGAGAAAGAGATAGGAGATTGATTATGGCAGGAAATAGCTTTGGGCAAGCATTTAGAATTACTACTTTTGGTGAATCCCATGGAGGAGCTGTGGGCGTGGTTATTGACGGTGTCACGCCGGGGCTTGAGATTTCTGAATCTGAAATTCAGTTGGATATGGACAGAAGAAAACCGGGACAATCTTCGGTAACTACTCCAAGGCAGGAGGAAGATAAAGTTTCCATAATGGCAGGTGTTTTTGAAGGAAAAGCAACAGGCACACCTTTATTTATTGTGCTATACAACAAAGATGCAAGGCCTGAGGCATATGACAGCATTAAAAACCTTTACAGGCCCGGTCATGCGGATTTCACATATGATAAAAAGTACGGTATCAGAGACTATAGAGGAAGCGGCAGAGCTTCAGGAAGGGAAACTGCAGCAAGGGTTGCTGCAGGTGCTGTTGCAAAAAAGATGCTTAAAGAAAAGGGTGTCAAGGTAGTGGCATATACCCTTGAAGTAGCAGGCTACAGATGCAAGACATTTGATGAAAACGAAATAGAGAACAATCCGGTTAGAGCTTGTGATCCTGAGGCTGCTGCTCTAATGATCAAAAGAATAGAGGAGTTGGCAGAGATCGGTGACAGCTGCGGCGGGATAATTGAATGCCGAATAACAGGTGTCAAAGCAGGCCTTGGCGAGCCGGTATTTGATAAGCTTGATGCAGAGCTGGCAAAAGCCATGCTCTCATTAGGAGCAGTTAAAGGCATTGAGTTCGGTAAAGGATTTGAATGTGCCTCCATGCTGGGCAGTGAGCATAATGATTGGATGGACAAGGATGGATTTATAAGCAATAATGCAGGGGGCATATTAGGAGGAATCAGCACCGGTCAGGAAATTGTATTCAGGATTGCTGTGAAGCCTACTTCTTCAATATCGGTTTCTCAAAAAACTGTTGATAAAAACGGTAATGAGACCGAGATTGTTACAAAGGGAAGGCATGACCCGTGTATTTGTCCAAGAATAGTACCTGTGGTTGAGGCTATGGCGTACATTGTTCTTGCCGACCAGTACAAGAGACAGGCTGCAATGATGGAATAAAGAATGGAGGATACAATGGCTGATACAAAGAAAGAAACTAAAACAATTAACGGAGCCCAGCTCCTTATTAAACTTTTAGAGCGTCAAGGTATAGACATAATTGCAGGGATACCGGGTGGTGCCAATCTTCCCATATATGACGCATTATATGAAAGTTCCATCAGGCATATCCTTGTTAGGCATGAACAAGCGGCAGGTTTTTTTGCACAGGGTATTTCAAGGACAACAGGCAAGCCGGCAGTATGCTTTGCTACATCCGGTCCAGGTGCTACCAATGCTCTTACAGCTATAGCAGATGCCAAGCTTGATTCCATACCTGTTGTAGCAATTACGGGACAGGTACCATACAGCCTTGTGGGTACTGATGCTTTTCAGGAAGTTGATACTTATGGATTGACGCTTCCCATAACAAAGCATAACTTTCTTGTCAGGGATGTAATGGAGTTATTTGAAGTGATACCTGAAGCCTTTAAGATAGCCGTAAGCGGAAGACCGGGTCCTGTAGTTGTTGATATACCTAAGGATGTACAACTGCAGAAAGTAAGCTTATCCGAGCTTCCGGATGCTTTTATTCCTGAGGAAGAAGAAATATTGGATAATGAAACGCTAGGTACAATTGAAGAAGCAGCTAGAATGATAAATGAGTCAAAGAGACCTGTTTTATATATTGGAGGCGGTGTAATAAATGCAGATGCATCCCAGGTTATTACTGAGATTGCAGAAAAAAGCAGTATTCCTGTTACATGTACATTGATGGGGCTTGGGGCGTTTTCACCGGAAAGTCCATTATATTTAGGTATGTTAGGAATGCATGGTGCAAGGTATACAAATTTCCTGTTGGATGAAACAGACCTTCTCATAGCTCTTGGAGTAAGGTTTGATGACAGGGCCACAGGCAAGGTGGAAAGCTTCTGTCCTAATGCATCAATTATACATTTTGATATTGACAATGCTGAAATAAATAAGGTAAAGAAAGCTAATATAAATATAGTTGGCGGTCTTAAACCCATTCTTAATAAGCTTGCCCCATTAATAAAGGCAAATGAGAGAAGTGAATGGATCGATAAACTTAATGATTTAAAGGAAAAGCATCCTTTTGTAATGCCGCCTGAAACCGACCTTTTCCACCCTCTTACCATAATAAAGGCATTGGGAAACATTCTCTCAGAGGATGATATAGTTGCTACCGATGTGGGTCAGCATCAGATGTGGACAGCACAGGGTTATCCTGTTAGAAAGCCGAGGACATTCCTTACATCCGGGGGACTTGGTACAATGGGTTTTGGCTTGCCTACTGCTATTGGAGCAGCTGTAGCAAATCCCGATAAAAAGGTTGTTTGCATAAGCGGTGACGGCTCAATATTGATGAACATTCAAGAATTTGCTACTTTAGCAGACCTTAAGCCCGATTTAAAGGTAATCATCATGAATAACGGGTATCTAGGGCTTGTAAGACAGCAGCAGGAAATGATATACAATAAGCATTATATCGCTTCAAAGTTTGATTCAAGTCCTGATTTTGCATCAATAGCAAAAGGCTTTGGTATTAAAGGTGTTCGAATAGGTAAGGCTGAAAATCCTATTGAAATTATAAGAAAGTGTATTAGTGAGCCGGGACCATGTATTATTGATGTTCCTGTAAGACCTGAGGAGAATGTTGTACCCATCGTTCCTCCCGGAAAAGCCAACAATGAAATGATAGGGGGAGAATTATAATGGATAGCCAATACTGTGTCATTGAGTTAATAGTTAAAAATCACCCTGGAGTAATGTCTCATATTACCGGGCTTTTTGCAAGAAGAGCTTTCAACCTTGAAGGCATTCTCTGCGGCCAGATAGGAAATAGTGAAGACAGCCGTATGTACTTGCTGGTTAAAAACGATGAACGGCTTGAGCAGATAATAAAGCAGGTACAGAAGCTGTATGATGTTAAAGAAGTTTCAATTTGCAAAGATTGCAAACCTTCCATATTCTCAAATATATCGGAACTGGTCAAGAACAGTTCATGTGAAGTATAATTATGTGAAATATAATAACAACTCAAAACATTGTTCAAAGACTGTCTTAAGGGCAGTCTTTATTTATGTCTGTCTTTAATCCATATTTTTGTATAACAAATTAGTCGAGTGAAACATGGTTAACATATTGTGACATTTTAATCTTTTCATGAATATTATGTTAATATATTGATTTTAGATATTTTCGTACTAATTTGCTTATATTGGTTGCAGATAAGTTTGAGGTGACAGACTATGATAACGATTCTTATAATCTCCACTATGGTACTGATTTTCATCATGAGTATTGTTTTTATAATTTATAAAGTCCTACCACTATTAAATTATTCTTTTCATCATAAAAAAGAGGTTTCTGTCCACGTCCACAATGAAAAAGTTTTAAAAAGAAAGAATGAAAAAAAAACAACCAATAAAAAACTAATTGATAATTCAAAATTAAAAACTGTATTAATTATAATGGCTATTCAGGTAATAACCGCTTTACCTTTCATAATAACAGGGTATACCGTACCGGCTGCTATAATTGTTTTTTTAATCACATTACTTATTATATTTATAAGGCCTAATGGATTGAATGAAGCGTATCCTGCCTTTATAGGAGCATGTATTGTTATAATAATGGGGGTTGTTTCATACTCTAATATGGTGGAAATATTCGATAAGATTGGCGGTGCTTCAATAACTATAATTGCAACCATAGTTATGGCAGTAGTGTTGGAGAGCTTTGGTTTGTTTAGTTGGGCTGCATTAAATCTTGCTAAATTATCAAAAGGATCGGGTTACAGGCTTTTCTGGAATATACAGATATTGTGTTTTTTGATGACTCTTCTTTTTAACAATGATGGAAGTATACTTATTACAACGCCTATCCTCATTTTGCTGCTAAAGAATTTGAAGCTTAAACCTCATGAGCAGATACCCTATCTTATTAGTGGAGCATTAATTGCCACAGCGTCAAGTGCACCTATAGGTGTGAGCAATATTGTAAATCTTATATCGCTCAATATAATTGGCATATCACTTTATGAATACACAGGAATGATATTTGTCCCTGCAATGCTAGGGCTTATATTTATGTCTGTGTGTTTATTTATTTTCCTAAGAAGGAGGTTGGTTAAAACACTTCCTCATATGGATCACCATTGGAAAGATAACTTTGTAATCATCTTTATGTTTGTCTTTGTCCTTATCTTTGCAATCATCTTTGTCTTTATCTTTGTCCTTATCCTTGCAATCATCTTTGTCTTTATCTTTGCATTTATCTTTGTCCTTATCTTTGCAATCATCTTTGTCCTTATCTTTGCAATCATCTTTGTCTTTATCTTTGCATTTATCTTTGTCCTTATCTTTGCAATCATCTTTGTCTTTATCTTTGTCCTTATCCTTGTAATCATCTTTATCCTTGTCTTTACCGTTGTCCTTGCAACTTTCATTATCGCTGTTACTGCTGCATTTTCTACCGCTTACTTTACCGTCGTCTGATCTTCCATCACATGATGATGTACTTGAATGTGAAATAAATACACTTTGATTCTGCATAACTCTTAATTTAAGTTCAATGACCATGCTTTCCAAAAATGTTTTGAAAGTGCGTTCGTTTGTATGTTTTCCACAAGGCTGAGCTAACAGCTCAATATCTTTCTTTAGATCGATTTGTCTAATCTTGGACTCAATCAGTTCGCAGTAAATTTTTTCATTCATAATTTCCGAGTTGGTAATGCTTATTGCATATTGATCGCTTCCAAGGCCATCCGGAGACAATGCTGATGATGTGAATTGTTGTGGATTGCTGGCAACTACAGGTTCTGTGATAAAGTCGACCTTTGTAAAGCACTTGAATGGGATGTTAACAACGGTAAAACGAATTTTTCCGCTTACGGATGATTGCCCGACGCTGTTGGCAGTTGAGTATTCTATGCAGTTTCTGACAAAACCGCTTATAAGTAATTTGGAGCTCTTTTTATCGTCTGTAAGTAGCAGTTGGCTTCTAGTAAGAAAGACATTCTTTTTCACTCTGGTTATTTCTAATGCGGGATCATCCAGTTGTATAGTAGCGTCAACATAAACCTGTACATCAGCTTCAGATATTACAACCGGGATTTTACCCACAAGAGGAACCTTTTTGCCTTCGACTTTCTTTGGTTGACTGGGTGAAGCTAATAGAGTAGTTGAGTTAAGTACTGACGAATTTGTACATACAACATGACTAGTAGTCTGTTCCATTTTAATTCCTCCATTACATCCTCTCTGAGGAAGTTTTTTTATATACACTAATAATGCTATGCGTAAGTCATTATTTTTGTTACATTATGTTCCTTAATATTTTGTATCTAATGTTATTATAGAAAATTGTGATTCAATAGGCACAATAACTTCATTGAAAGAAGGGTTATAAAAATGTTTAAATCACCATAGGAACATAAATTTAAGAAAAAATATATAATATTTACATAGAAAATAATATATGTAAAATCAATTAGTTTATGATTGATTTATGCATGTTAAAATTTGATAGGATGTGGATTGAAAATGAGAACAAATTATATCCGCTGGAATAGAGAGATGGAAAGAAAGTGTCTTGGAAGAGCATTGCAGGAATATAATCGGAATAATACGGTTGCAAAAAAAATACAGGATATATCCCATAAGGTAGAGGAATCGGAAGGTACGACAGAGGATATTACCCCAAATACATATCAAAATACAGAAGATACAAATTTGCAGGCTTCTATTAAAGATATTGTGAAAGAAGACGAGATACATAAATCATATACAAATAATAATGCCAATAAAATACAGTGGAATGAGAATATGCTAAAAAGGTGTCTTGGAACATATTTTAGTCATTCACAAAATTCAAAAATACTGAATAAACAGATGAATGAAGCAAGAAATACTTGTGACGAAGTTAATTGTGAAAATGAACAAGATAATATGGACAATTTTAAGAAGATTTCATGGACAACAATAAGTGAAATTGATAATGAGGACTTTGGCAAAGATATGGAATCCAAAGATGAAAATGTTTATTCCAATGATGAAAACAGCTGTAAAGAAAACTATGATGAAGTGGATTGCGATAATAACAACAGTGAAGATAATGAAGACATTGTTGAAAAAGAATATGAAACCAATGAAGAAAAAGTAGAAAATGAAAAAGTAGAAAATGAAAAAGCAGAAAATGAAAAAGCAGATAAAGAACTTATTTATGAAAAAGTAGAAAATGAGGATAAGGAAGATATTGACGGGAATGACTTTAAAGATGGTCAAAATGAACGGGAAGATTATAAAAACGATTACGATGATGATTATGAAAACGACTATGAAGATAGCTATGACTATGAGAACATTTATAAAAGTGGCTTTAATGACAGCTATGCAGAAGAAGTGCAGGAAGATTCCTTTTATGATGAGTATGATGAAGACAGTGAACCTGAGCAATATTTAAGTGAAGAATATGATAATAATTCTGAATTAGATATTGATAATAATTCGTTAGATGCATTTGATCTTGAAATAATGGACCGAACGAAAATCGGAATGAATTGGGGCAATGGTTGGGATGAATACAATTTAATCGGTCCGGAAGCTCAGGATGTTGAAATCCCGGAATACATAGATGATTATGACGGGATTGGCTATGGCAAGTCTGTTGAATGTAGAATTATAACTTGATATCTGTTTAAAGAATAGAAGAATTAAAAGGGCTTGTTATTCATAATGAGCCTTTTTAATTTTGTGATGGTTTAAGACATTTATAATGCTCAAAAAGAAGCTCAAGCATCTGAATTTGTATAATCATTCGTTTATTGTACTTAAGAAAATTTTATGATATTATTGATATATATTACATCAAATATTTTAATAATGTATTTTTAAAATGACTTTATTAAAAAGTATATAAAATAAATATTTTGTGGGGGTGAAAAGGAAAATTACTAAAAATAGGGCTTTAATTTAATTATATTGCATTTACTCAATAAAAAACTATCCATTTCTCCGTCGTATTTATATATAAATATCTATCTATTGAAATATGCAATTCTATTCATTATACAAATTCCATAAAGAGAAATGCTGCAAGAAATTATTATTTTATTAAACGGTAGTTTAGGGGGAAAAAGTAAAATGAAAAAGTTTATAATTTTATCATTGGTGACGCTGCTAATTTCATCAGCCATACCTTATGGAATGACAACTTCAGCTGATGATGTTGCAGAGCAAGGTGATGACTGGCTTCACGTTGAAGGTACAAACATTGTGGACAAGGATGGCAAAAAAGTATGGTTAACCGGTGCCAATTGGTTTGGATTTAATTGTAGGGAAATGATGCTTTTGGATTCTTATCACAGCAATATTGTGAAAGATATTGAAATAGTGGCAGATAAAGGTATAAATGTGGTGAGATTGCCTATCGCGACTGAATTGTTATATGCATGGAGCAAGGGGCAGTATCCCATGTCGACCGATACCAGCTACAATAACGAAGCACTGGCAGGATTGAACAGTTACGAATTATTTCACTTCATGCTGGAAAACTTTAAAAGGGTAGGAATCAAAGTTATACTTGATGTACATAGTGCAGAAACAGATAATATGGGACATAACCATCCGCTATGGTTCAAGGGTGCCATTACTGAAGAAATATTTAAATCTGCTTGGGTATGGGCAGCTAATCATTTTAAAAATGATGATACCATAATAGGGTTTGACCTTAAAAACGAGCCCCATACCAATTCAGGAACGCTCAAGATAATATCCCAGAGTGCTATATGGGATGATTCAAACAGAGCTACAAACTGGAAGAGAGTGGCTCAGGAGACAGCATTAGCAATATTGGACGTACATCCTAATGTTTTGATATTTGTTGAAGGAGTTGAAATATATCCCAAAGACGGAAAATGGGATGATGAGCAAGTGGATACAAGCCCATGGACAGGAACTAATGATTATTACGGTAACTGGTGGGGCGGCAATTTAAGAGGTGTTAGGGATTATCCCATAAATCTCGGAAAATATCAGAAGCAGCTTGTATATTCACCTCATGACTATGGTCCTTTGGTATATGAGCAGGAGTGGTTTAAAGGGGATTTTGTTACTGCCAACGATGCACAAGCTAAAAAGATACTCTATGAAGAATGCTGGAGAGATAACTGGGCTTATATTATGGAAGAAGGTATTTCTCCTTTGCTGCTCGGTGAATGGGGAGGACTTACGGAAGGCGGAGATAAGCTTCTCGACCTCAACAAAAAATATTTAAGATGCATGAGAGATTATATTATAGAAAACAAGTATCAGCTTCATCATACTTTCTGGTGCATCAATATTGACTCGGCAGATACAGGCGGTTTGTTTACCCGTGACGAAGGAACACCTTTTGAAGGCGGAAGAGACCTTAAGTGGAATGATAATAAATATGACAACTATTTGCTGCCTACATTATGGACGAATAGTGAAGGCAAGTTTGTTGGATTGGATCATAAAATACCGTTGGGTAAAAACGGTATATCGTTAAGTGAATTTGTTGAAGGTGAAACACCGACAAAATCTACACCTACACCAACAAAACCAACTTCTTCTATACCGACTTCAACTCCTACGCCTACACCAACAGGAAGCAGCTCAGGTTCTACAGTATCGGGTTATATAAAGCCTGCATTCAGTTTTACAAGCAGCAGTGTTTTGGCAGATTTCAAGGTTGAGCTTGATGGAACGGCATTAAGTGCATTTACTGATGAAAATGGGTATTTTGAGATTAAAAATGTTCCCGCAAACAAAACATATGACATCAAAATCAGTAAGACAGGGTATCTTGAAAGAACTATCAAGTCAGTTGCCGTAAACGGCAATAAGGAAATAGCCGGTAAAACTGCCCCACTGGATATGTTTGCAGGCGATTTGCCTATAAAGAATGTTCAGGACAGTACTATTAATATTGCAGATGTTATAGAACTTGCGAAAGCTTTCAATAAGGTATCTACCGATACAGGATACATGGATTATGCAGATTTTAATAGGGATAACAGCATAAATATGTCGGATGTAATTATTCTTGCTAAAAACTTCAATAAAACGTCAGCCGACTATCCCGCACTGTATTAAGATATATGTAATAATTAACTGATAAAGTAATATTTTGTATTGACAAAAGGCTTAGGAATATTGAAAAATAATAATATAAGTCTTTAAGGATGAACATATATCAGGCTGCATCATAAGAATTTTATGAATGCAGCCTGTCTACTTTATTTCACCTTTTTGTGGAAATACATTTAAAACGATGATATAATGTGAATTGACTATTTAGTACGTTGAGGAGGAAATAATGTGGCGGATAAAAATGACAGACTTATTATACCTGAAAAATATAATCACATTTTAGATGTAAAGCAAACGGAAACCGCTATTAAGAGGATAAAAGACTATTTCGAAAGCGAGCTTGCTAAAGCACTTAATTTAAGCAGGGTTTCAGCACCTTTGTTCATTAAGCCTGAAACGGGAATGAATGATAATCTTAACGGGGTAGAAAGACCGGTTGCTTTTGATGTTAAGGGGATTGGCGGGGATACTGTAGAAGTGGTGCATTCTCTTGCAAAATGGAAGCGTATGGCTCTCAGTAAATACGACTTTAAGGTTGGCGAGGGATTATATACCGATATGAATGCCATAAGAAGGGATGAAGATCTCGATAATCTTCACTCTATTTATGTTGACCAGTGGGATTGGGAGCTTGTATTGGAAAAGAAAGATAGAAATGTTGATACATTAAAGAGCATTGTAAGAAAAATTTATGGTGTGGTTAAGAAAACAGAAGACTTTGTTTGTGAAATGCATCCTGAAATTCCCCAAATATTGCCTGATGAAATAAGCTTCATTACTACCCAGGAGCTTGAAGATATGTTCCCTGAACTTTCTCCTAAGGAAAGGGAAGATATGATAGCAAGGGAAAAAAAGGCTGTATTTGTAATGAAAATAGGAGGCCTTTTAAAGTCCGGAATCAAGCATGATGGAAGAGCTCCTGACTATGATGACTGGGAACTTAACGGAGACATTGTTTTGTGGTATCCTGTTTTGAACAGAGCCTTTGAAATATCATCAATGGGAATAAGAGTAGACGAGGATTCCCTTGTAAAACAGCTTAGGGAGGCTGGCTGTGAAGAACGAAAAGGTCTCAAATTCCATAAGGATTTAATGGACGGAAAGCTTCCTTATACTGTTGGAGGTGGCATTGGACAATCAAGGCTTTGCATGTTCTTTATGAAAAAAGCTCATATTGGTGAAGTACAGGCGTCTATATGGCCGGATTCAATGATTAAGGTTTGCGAAGAGGCAAATATAAAGCTATTATAAAAGATTAATCGCATATAATATATTTAATTATTTTAGTGAATTAAATATAAAATAAAGGTTAAAATATCAATTAACAAAGGGGTTAATGGATAACATGAAAAGTACAATGATTAAAAGTCTGTATAGGCAGACTCAGGATTACGTAAACAAGGATATAACAGTATCAGGTTGGGTTAAGACATTAAGAGATTCTAAGACTTTCGGTTTTATTGAGGTTAATGATGGGTCTTTCTTTAAGAACCTTCAAATTGTTTTTGAAGATGGCAATATCCCTAACTTCAAAGAGATTACAAAGATACCTGTAGGGTCTTCAATTATTGTTTGCGGAAAGCTGGTTGAAACTCCTAATGCAAAACAGCCATTTGAGTTAAAAGCAAGCAGCATTCAGGTTGAAGGTCTGTCAACATCCGATTATCCGCTTCAAAAGAAAAGGCATACTTTTGAGTATTTGAGGACTATCGCACATCTTAGGCCTAGGACAAATACTTTTTCTGCAGTTTTCAGAATAAGGTCTTTAGCAGCTTATGCAATTCACAAATTTTTTCAAGAAAGAGACTTTGTGTATGTTCATACTCCCATTATAACCGGCAGTGATGCTGAAGGTGCAGGACAAATGTTCAGAGTGACTACACTTGACTTAAATAACCTGCCAAGAACCGAAGAGGGTGCAGTTGATTTTAAACAGGACTTCTTCGGAAAGGAAACGAATCTCACTGTAAGCGGTCAATTAGAAGGTGAAACATATTGTATGGCTTTCAGAAATATTTATACATTTGGACCGACATTCAGGGCTGAGAATTCCAATACTGCAAGGCATGCAGCCGAGTTTTGGATGGTTGAACCGGAAATTGCTTTCGCAGACCTTAAAGATGACATGGAGCTTGCAGAGGATATGCTTAAATATATAATCAACTACTGCATGGAAAATGCACCGGAGGAAATGGCGTTTTTCAATAGTTTTGTTGACAATACATTGTTTGACAGGCTCAATAATATAGTAAGTTCCAAGTTTGCACATGTCACATATACCGAGGCAATAGAGCTTTTAAAGAAGGTAAAGGACAAATTTGAATATCCGGTGGAATGGGGAGCAGACCTGCAGACAGAGCATGAAAGATATCTTACGGAGCAAATATTTAAAAAGCCTGTATTTGTTACCGATTATCCAAAGGATATCAAAGCTTTCTACATGAGGCTTAATGACGATAACAAGACAGTTGCGGCTATGGACCTTTTAGTACCGGGAGTAGGAGAGATAATTGGAGGAAGCCAGAGGGAAGAAAGGTTTGATTATCTTGAAAAGAGAATGGATGAGTTGGGACTTAATAAGGATGACTATTGGTGGTACCTGGATTTAAGAAAATATGGAGGCACAAAGCATGCCGGTTTTGGACTCGGTTTTGAAAGAGCCATAATGTATATTACAGGTATGTCAAATATAAGAGATGTAGTATCATTCCCTAGAACGGTTAATTCCGCTGAGTTTTAGTTGAAGTTCAATGTTTTTCAACGATTGTTTATGTCAGGGAATTACGATAAAAACAGTTATGGCTGAATGTTGCTGTAACTGTTTTATTTATGAGTGTTTTTAGGAGGGACTTTATGTTTTATGAATTGCAGGAAATAAATAAAAAGCCAAAGCCATTTGAGTTTTATACCGCACCTGAGCTATGGACAAATGATTATACATCGCGAAAGATGCTGGAGTTCCATCTTGACCAATCTGTTGATGCAGCTTCTAGAAATATTGGGTTTATTGATAAATCAGTCCAATGGATGGTTGAGTATTTTAATATAGACAGCAGCATGAGCATAATAGATTTTGGCTGCGGTCCGGGTCTATACACATCCCGTTTTGCCAAGACAGGAGCAAAAGTTACAGGAGTCGATTTTTCCCGTAATTCTCTTGAATATGCTAAAAAAGAAGCGGCAAGAAACAATCTTAATATAAATTACATATATTGCGATTATCTTAAGTTTGATTCAAGTGAAAAATATGATCTTATAACAATGATAATGTGTGATTATACTGCCTTAAGCCCAATGCAGAGGAAAAAGCTTCTAGGCATATTTCGCAGTCTTTTAAAGCCTGGAGGTTCCATAATATTGGATGTATATTCTTATAATTATTATAATGAATATCAAGAAAACTCAACATATGATTTCAACCATCTTAATAAATTTTGGTCGCCTGATGATTATTATTGCTTTGTTAATACATTTAAGTATGATATGGAGAAGCTTATTCTGGAAAAGTATACAATCATTGAAGAGAAGGGTAAACGGGTTATATACAATTGGTTCCAGTGCTTTAGTGTGGATTCCATAAAATCGGAGTTTGCTGAGAGTGGTTTAAGAGTGACAGATATATTTTCAGATGTTGCAGGAAAAGGATTTGATAATAAATCAAAGGAGTTTGCAATGGTAGCCAAGGCATGAATATTAAATGAATTATATACAAAAGAAAAATAGTCGGTTGCTGAATTTGTGCAACCGGCTATTTTCAACTTAATAAATTAATGAAGCTTAATTAGCACTTTCATCTGCATTCTCATTAGCATTTTCGTTTGCATTTACATTTATATTTGTGCATTTATACAATATAGTAAACAATTCTGCTCTTGTTATATTCTTGCCGGGTCTAAATGTGTTGTCGGGGTACCCATTGATAAGACCTAACTCGGTAGCCTTAGCAATAAACTTGTATGCCCAGCTTGGGATGTCCTTGGTATCTTTAAATTTAAGCTCACTATCGGATTCGCCCAGCTTAAAGCCTCTCATAATTATTGTAATAGCTTCTTGCCTGCTGCATTCCTTATTAGGACTTAAAGTATTATCGGCATTACCCAGTATTATACCATTTTGATTTGCCACTGCAATATAGCCTAATGCCCATGAAGGTATGTCTTTTGCATCTTTAAAATCAACCTTGGCATCATCTAAAGGCTCAAGCCCTAATGCTTTTACTATGGAAACGGTAAGTTCAGCTCTGGTAATATTTTTATCAGGCTTGATTGTTCCGTCTGTGTAACCGCTAATAATTCCTTTTTCTATCAGTGCAGTAATATATTCTTTAGCCCAGTGATTTGAGATGTCTGTAAAACCTACAGCCGGCTTAGGAGAAACCGGTGCAATTGTTGCACTTGCAGTTGGTGAAGTAGTTGGTGTAGGTGTTGCAGTTGGTGTTGTTGTAGCAGCAGTTGGGGTAGAAGTTGGTGTTGGTGTAGGAGTTGATACCACCACAATTCCACCGCCTTGGCTACCACTGTTAGATACCGGCGTATTAGTCGGAGTAGCAGTAGGTTTAGTTGTAGGAGTAGGTACTGTTGCAGCTTCATTAATAAGTATGATATTGCCTATGCCGGATATGTTCTGCCAGGAGTTACCGGAAGCATCGCACCATATGCTTACACTGTCCCTTGATCCATTGCCGTCTTCATCATTATTAACCTGTAGGTCAAAGCCTAATACTTTGCCTGCCTCAGGAGTTATTGCATTTAATGGAATTAGAGCTTCTACCAGATAACCGT
>Ga0208695_1000390_pt1 | contig 50237 bp, 40 predicted proteins | sample AD_UKC111_MetaG_FD_184449 | JGI IMG/M metagenome (GOLD analysis project Ga0208695, IMG submission 184449) | Active sludge microbial communities of municipal wastewater-treating anaerobic digesters from Hong Kong - AD_UKC111_MetaG (SPAdes)... | ecosystem: Engineered > Bioreactor > Anaerobic >... | reverse complement strand
TTCTCAATTTATCACAATATGACAAGGCTGTAGATATACTTAAGGATTTTTTGGTTTATGAACCTGACGACTATTCGGCACTGACGGCTATTGCAGATTGCTATCTCAAACTTGGGCAAGGCGATAAGGCTGAGAAATACATGAAAATGCTTCTTGAACTTGATCAAAATAATATTGAAGCTTATACTTCTCTTGCATATATATCTTTAGTTAGGCAAGAATATGATAAATCGCTTGATTATTTAAGAATCATAATAGGCGGGGAAAATGTAAATTATAATCTTCTTGAGGATGATTTATTTATGGCATTTCAAAAAACCGATCTTCCCGAGTTTCTGGTATATTTTGTTGTTGCAGCATATTTTATGGATGATCAGGAAGGGCTTCTTTCAGGTTTTGAACAACTCCTGGAATTTGATGAATTGTGGCAAAATATGCTATATAAACTTGTGCCTGAACTTAATTTTTTTACTGAAAACACATAAAGACTCTTATGGAATCTGTACACTTTATTGAATGGTGCCTTGAAAATCTTAATTATTGGACAGTAACTTTGCTTATGGCAATTGAAAGTTCTTTTATCCCATTCCCTTCAGAAGTTGTGATTCCACCTGCAGCATATAAGGCTGCAGCAGGAGAGTTGAATGTCTTTCTGGTTGTTTTTTTTGGTACTGTTGGAGCATTAATTGGAGCGTATTTTAATTACATCCTTGCTTATTATCTTGGAAGACCTATTATATATAAATTTGTTAACACACGTTTTGGACACATGTGTTTGCTTGATGAAAACAAAGTACATAAAGCAGAAGATTATTTTTTGAAAAATGGTGCTATTTCAACATTCGTGGGCAGGATGATACCTGCTATCAGGCAGCTTATTTCAATTCCTGCAGGCCTTGCAAAAATGAATTTTAAACAGTTTACATTTTATACTGTTCTTGGAGCTCTGTTATGGAATACAATTCTTGCAGTTGTAGGCTACTCTCTTCATAGTGTTGTTCCAAAGGATCAACTTATGCAAAAAGTTCAGGAATATAGTAAAGAGATATCAAATGGTATGATAATACTCGGTATTTTACTAGTTCTTTACTTTATTTATAAGGGATTTGCCAAACCAAAAAACGGAGTCAAAGCCGAATAGTTTCAAATTATTTACTATATTTGCAAACTCAAAAAAGGTTCGGTAGCTCAGTTGGATAGAGCAACAGCCTTCTAAGCTGTGGGTCTTGGGTTCGAATCCCAACCGAATCACGATCAAAATACTTTTTTATTATCTCAAAAAAGTTGATGGGCATTCTTACCTGGAAATTCAAAAGAAAGAGACTTAGTTCCCATATAGTTTTCTAATTGGGCACCATAATTAAAATTTGAAAAATATTGTTTTTGTGCGATTTGCACAGTGTCAATATAACTAGAAAGGTATATTTCATGGCCTGGAACTTTGGGAATAAGTGTAAATACCAAAACAATAATGATAATGGCCCTCTTAAAATAATTGAAGTTGCTTTCATATTAAGTTTTAATAAAGTCAATAAATCGTATTTAATTATATTATACAACCCTAATTATTATTCTAAAAGAGCTTTGCGTGCAACAGTAAAATGGAATGTAGTACCAATATTTTCTTCGCTTTCCAGATAAATTTCCCCTTTGTTCTTTTCAACAAATTCTTTGCAAAGGAGTAGCCCAAGGCCAGAACTTGGTTCACCTTCAGTGCCGTCTCTATTTGTTTTGACATCTATGCGAAACAGGTTATTGACAATTGACAGGGGCATTCCTATCCCCGTATCTCTAATGCTCACTTCTATATATTCTTCATCAAGTGTTTCGGCATTTATAAAGATCTTACCACCTCTCGGAGTGAATTTTAAAGCATTGGAAAGGAGATTTCTAACAACTGTCTGAAGCATGTTTTCGTCAGCATAAACTTTTAAATTTTCGGGAATATCCAAAAATATTTTGATTTCTTTGTTTTTGGCAGTGTCTTTAAACATTGAAACACATTCAGCAATTAAGGAATTAACTTGTAATTCTTTTGGTTCATAAGGAATCAACCCTCTCTGAATTCTTGACCATTGAAGGAGATTTTCCAGAAGACGATACAGAGTTGTTGCAGATTTGCGCATGCTCGAAGCGAATTCACGTATTTCATCCATTGTAAGTTGTGGAAGCATCTCTTCGAGTGTCTGAGTAACTCCTAAGAAATTGCTGAAAGGACTTTTCAGGTCATGCGCAATAATTGAAAAAAATCTGTCTTTTTCAGCGTTTGCCTTTAATAACTCCTTGGCCTGAAGATATAATTTGATGTGAGTAGCTGCTCTTGCCCTGACTTCTTCGGCCTTAAACGGTTTTGTAATGTAGTCAGATCCTCCAGAATTCAGTGCTTTAACAATGTTTTCTGTGTCATTTAATGCGCTGATGAATATTATGGGAATATCATTCAGTTCAGGGTTTTCCTTGAATTTGCGACATACTTCAAATCCATCCATATCAGGCATCATAATGTCGAGAAAGATCAGATCTGGTTTTTCCTTTTCTGCAACTTTCAGTGCTAGTTGCCCATTTGGCACAGGTCTAACCCTATAGCCAATATTCTTGAGTATATGTCCCAATAATGCAAGATTTGCAGGCATATCGTCAATAATGAGAATGTCTGGTTGGTATCCATCTTTTAAATCTATACTATTCATCTGCTTTGATTTGTTTTAATAATTCTTCTATTTGAGCATAATCATAATTTTGGGCCAGAACTTTTAACTCATAGGCAAATTGTGGATAGATGATTTCTATTTGATCAATGATTGCTAATAATTTGTCCATATCAGCTATAGAGAGCGCTTCAAGTATCTCTGATATTTGTTTCTGAGACAATTGTATTACATTTTTATTGCCGGAAATGTTTTTGTTTTTATCATCATGATCACTCTCATAAATATATTTAATATTTAGAATATTACCGATAGTATTAAATAGATCATTTTCTCTGAATGGTTTACGGATATAGCCTTCAATTTTAAGTGCCTCTATTCGTTTCTTTTCATCTTCAAAAGTACTTGCAGTTAACGCGACAATAGGTATGTCCATAAACTTTTCCATTGATTTAATTATTCTGATAGCCTCATAGCCGTCCATAACGGGCATCCTCATGTCCATTAAAATCAAGTCAGGTCTGGTTTTGCTAAGCTTATCAATTGTATCTTTGCCATCAATAGCTTCAATGGTCTCAAAACCAACAACATTCAATAGATTAACAGTAACTTTTAGATTTTCTTCTTTATCGTCAACCACCATAATTTTATACTTTTTATCATGGTTGGCAATAGAAATAATTCTGTTAGTCTCCAGTTTTTCTATCTCATCTAAATTGCCTTCTTTGTATTCAACCTTAATTGTAAAAATAGATCCTTCTCCCGTCTTGCTAGATACATTGATATCTCCACCCATTAAGAGTGCAAGTTCTTTGCTTAAAGCCAAGCCAAGTCCAGTACCTGAACCTTTGTTAACGCCAGAGCTAGTTTGTTCAAAATGTTTGAAAAGCTTTCCAAGTTCCACTTCAGAAATGCCAGGACCAGAGTCCTGAACCTCAACAATTAAATAATTTTTGCCATTGTTATCTCTATTTGTTTGAACTCTTACGGCAATTCCACCTTCTTCTGTAAACTTAATAGCGTTACCAATAATATTTACGAGAATTTGTCTGAACTTTCCTTCATCAATAACAACATATCGAGGCAGCTTATCGGTACATTCAAATATTAATTGCAGATTCTTTTCCTTTGCTTTTTCGCTGAACATCATCTTTATGTCTTCGCAGAGAGAATGAAGATCTATCGTAGAAGTGTTTAGAACTATTCGTCCTGCTTCAATTTTGGAAAGTTCAAGAATCTCATTAATTAACTCTAAGAGATGTTCACCGGCTTTGATTATTGAATTAATATATTCTTTTTGACGATCACTGAGATCTTTTTCTCTGTTTATTAATTGAGAGAAACCAATAATTGCGTTTAAAGGAGTCCTGATCTCATGAGACATGTTTGAAAGAAAAACACTTTTTGCCTTATTGGCGGCTTCAGACTCTTGTTTTGCCTTTATCAACGACTCTTCGATTAGTTTTCTCTCAGTGGTGTCTCTCAAGATTCCAACAGCATTCCAATTTCCATCAATTTTCAATGACGAGAGAGAGAGCTGCACAGGAATAATGGATCCATCTTTTCTTATAGCTTCAAGGTCAAGTGTTTTACCTATTGCTGATCCTTCTCCTGTCTCAACAAAAAGGGGAAAAGCATTTTTAAATGCTTCATGATATTTTTCAGGAGCGAGAAGATTGTGAAGATCCTTACCTAAAACTTCACTTTCAACATAACCGAATATCCTTTCAGCAGCTGGATTCCAGTATGTTATAACACCTTTTTGATCAATTATCAAAATAGCATCATTTGCCGAGTTTGTAATTGACCTCATTCTGGTTTCACTGGATTGAAGTGCCTTTTCAGCTTTGGCAGTGGCCTTTAACAGGTTATTAAGAGCCCTGTTTTTGATCAAGACGCGATATTGGAAAAACCATGTAAGCAAAATCAGCAGAACAAACAGTGCAGATCGTGAAATGTCAAGGAAGAGTGCTTTATTCCAGATATTTGAGTCAAAATCCATCCCGAACACAGCATTGACTATCCCTGTATTTTCGTCAATTACAGGTATATAAATTGTCACCCATTTTCCCCATCTGTCACTCGTAGACTTGGTGATTAGTTCTTTTCCAGTGATGAATGGTAACTTGTCTTCATCCTTTGCTTCATAAAATTCCTCTCCGGGTGGGGAATAATTTGGAGAGTTTTCAGGCTCAGAATCTGCATAAACATAAATTTTCCCGTTTTTTGAAGCAAATAAATAGGCAAAACTAACTTTTGGATTTACTCTGACAACACTAATCAATGCATCTTTTAACAATTTATATGAAGGAGAAATAGAATCTTCAGGTGCAGCTTTTAAATCCTGTAATAAATATAAAGGAAGTGATGCTTTAGCTGTTCTTGCTATTTGAAGAACTTCTTCATTCCTCCTTGAGGAAAATTTATTCCAAGTTTCAAAAATATATACAGCACCACCGATAATAATTATTATAAGAATAATTAATTCAGTTCTTTGCAATCCCTTATACTTTGAACTATTTGTATTCACAGTAAATAATATCTTATTCAAATATAAGTTTAATTAAATTATCTTAATAAGTTCCTTAACAAATATGATAATTTTTGTTAAATTAAATAAATTACATGCCCTTTTTAGTATAAGTATAAGTGTTTCGGCTCTGATCAATAATAACTCTTGTAAGAGGATTAACTGTCAAAGTTGGAGAAATTGAGTGAACTTCTACTGAAGGATATGAAATAGAAAAATCTGTTTCATTTCCCCACGCGCAACCGGATTCGAGAAGTACATTTAGTGAATTTCTAATTGTTATGTTTTTTGTTCCTGATGTTTTTTCTGGTGGAGAAAAACCTGAAGAAGGATCATAAGCCCAGTCAATTGAATAGATAATCGTACCTGGGATACCGTCCTCACCATCAGACATGACATATACGTTATCTGTCATTGGTTCGCTCAGTTGCCAATAGCCTCCGTTCATGTTTTTGAATTCAACTTTAGCTATCCTTTCAAAGTGAAAAAAGAGTCTTGTGACTTTGTAAATATTTACATTACAAGACGATGAATAACCACCATCATTGGTGGTGACAGTTATCATTGCAGTTCCAGCATTAATACCTGTAATTTTTCCTGACTGGTTTACAGTTACAATGTTTGGATTTGAGGTCGTCCATATTACACTTTTATCAGTAGCATTTGCAGGAAGTATATTAGCAAACAGCTGGTATGAAATACCTCTGTCAATGTTAACTGAACTTTCGGAAACAGTAATATCGGTTACATGAATCACCGGAATTTCATATTGAAAGTTGGCGGTATACAATTTATCGCTACTCACCGCATTCAGGGGAGGAGTCCATCCGATAAACTTGTAGTTTGTATTGGGTTGTGCCGTCAAAGTCGGCATTGTTCCATATTTATAATATCCTTCTCCTGATACTGTTCCTCCTTCAAATGGATTTGGGACGGCTTCAATCAGATAGAATATATCTACCATTTCTGTAGTATCAATACGCCATGAGATCTCATTTATTGCGCTACCTCTGAAAATCACGTTTAACTGATACCACACATTTCGATGTATATCAAAATTATTTATTAAATTATTACCAAGGTAAAATTTGTATTTTATTTTCCCACTGCGGTATTGACTTGTATAATTTGCCTTCATTTCTAAGTAAGAACAAAAAGGGGCACTATTCCCGGGATTTTTTTCAGACTCAACAGTTGCTCCACCAATTGTTCCTTGCATATTTTCAAACATAAACAGAGGTGTAGCAGTTGCGTGTGATAGAGGTTCAAGGTTTTCTGTAATAGACTCACCATATTCATTAATTTCATCTGAAAATACTGGTTTGTTTGGTCGTAGAAATTTGCATCCTGAAGGGACATTTCTTAGTGATATAGATTCAATGTCAATTGTTGTATTTGGATCAAGATCTTTTTTATCAAAGAGAACAGTAATTTTAGAGACAAGTCTTTCCATGTCAATAGATATGGATTTTCCGGGTTCTATTTTATAATAAGTCTTTCCAGCAAAAACAAACTCTCCAAAACTGTTTGTCATTTGTGTACTAATGGCTTCCTCTATGTTGTCAAGGGAAGAGTATGAGGCATAATTAATGTTGTCACAGTTTGCGATAGCTATTATAGTTTTGTATCCTGTAGAACAAGTTATTACCAAGTTGGATTCAGCATTGAAAAAATAAGACTTTATTAAATTGCCTGATAAATTGTAAATAAAAATATTAACGTTTCTTATAGAACTATCGTTTACATTTGACACTTTTGAAATGATCGTTTCTCCTTTTTTTAATAATGATATTTTTATCTCAACCTCTTTTTCTGCCGTTTGGTTTTTATTTAAGTTCTCTATTTTATCCTTATAACAACTTACAATAATTGTCGATATAAGAATTAATATTGATAATGTTGATAATGAATGAATTGTATATTTCATTTAAATAGATCGTCATTAAGATTATATTTGCGAATTAAATAACTTATTTCTGGGTCAAGAGTACCTCTATATGCAATTGATATATCCATTTGTTTTGCTTTTAAAAAATATTTAACAGCTTTCTCTTCCTGGTTGTTTCTTGAAGCCAGAATTGACATAAGATATATTGTTTTGGCATTTTCAGGCAGTTTGGCGAGTATTTTTTCGGCAATTGCATTGTGTCCAAGAGACATATATGCTATTGCAGTGTTTACATCATCATAATTCGTAAGGATTTTCACCGCATCCTGATAGTTCCTTTCTTTTAGAAGTTTTATCCCATTCATATAGTTTGAATCTATTTCTGAAGTGTGAATGGTATCTTTTATCATATTTGTCTTATGATGATAAAATGTAAAATCAACCTTTCTCAGCAAAGGATAAAGTTCTTCTTTGATATGATGATAATCTTTTTTAAATAACATCATAGCCAGCTCTCTTTTGTCAGGGTCATCAATTTTAAAGCATTCCATGATTTTTGGTCTTTCTATTATGTTACTGTCGTTTTGAATTAGCAATGAGAGTTTTGACCATTCCTCAGGGATTGATCTCGATATTATTTTAACATCTTTTAAAATATCATTGAAATATTTAACCACTGATGCAGCTCTATTTGCTGAAAGTATTTTGTTGGATTTATAACTTCCTTCAGGTGATGCCGTGGCGGTAATGATCAGAGAATCCAACTTAAGTTCATTACTGTTGTTATTATCTAAATATTGTTTTATCATTTGTAATTGATCTAAATTGCCGGATAAATTGGGGTCAAGCTTATACTCTCCTGATTTGAAGGTGATTGACAATGATTTTGTTGTGCTAACTTTTCTAAATACAATTTTTTTAGTATATTTTTTAGAAGTATCTAAAAGGCTTACCATTGAAGAAACATTGTAAATCAGAGTGTCTGAAGGCTTGATGTTAATGGAGAATCCACTGATGTCACTTATAGTACTGTAAAGATTTAGATAAAGCTTTGATGACTGCTCGTTCGCTAATATCTCTTGAGTATAATGAAAAGCAAAATCTCCATTACTGCTTTTAATCACAGAATCAAGCTTGCAATTCTTAATTTTTTGGTTTTTTACATATTTATTGAAATAGAGATCCTTTTCTCTTTTACGCTTTTCGTTTTTCTCAATAAGCCAGTTTTTAACGTAATGATCTATTATTTTTTTTTCACTGATTCCAAACTCACTTTGAAGTTCTTCATTAAAATGACCTTCAAAGATTCTCGATTTAGGCAGATTTCTTTCAAGGAAAATCATTAAATTCGGTAAATCTGTATAGAATGTGTAAAAATCTGCATCATCCGGAATGATTTTGTGCAAATATTTTTCATATCTACAGTAACTTTTTTCTTGAGCTCTTTTAAAGTCCTCTCCTTTTACCACAATCTTGCTAAAATGTAATGTGTCGTCTCCACGACTTAAAATTGGCAATAAGACTATTTGCCATCTGCTGTTCATAAGAGACGCAGGTATTGTTACAACAAATCCGAGAGAAATTGACCCATTCCTTTCAGATATATTGTAAGAACGAGAGGAAATTGTAATTTCATCAAGCTGTTTCACACTTATCATTTCACCACTCTTTTCATCTCTTACTGCTTCATAGAGGTAACCTCCTGCGTATGTGTCAATTTCATGGGAAATTGCATTATTGCTGATTTCTCTTCTGGATAACTTTACATCAGAACTTTTTTCAGATTTGTCAGCATGTGTTACTAATATTGTATTATGCTCTCTGTCAATGTTGTATAATTGCTTATTACAGGAAGATATAGCAATAATGAAAAAAAGAATTGTTATTTTTTTATATTTCATCTGTTGATTTTATAGAATGTAAACCAAGGAAAATGAAAGCTTTGTTGGTCTTAACTTCACCTTTTTGACATTTCCCAAGTACTCTCCACAATTCTTTTTTTCAAACCTGTCATAATTAAAAAACATAGCACCTCCTGCACATTCAAATTCTAAATTAAATCTTCTGTTTATCATTTTAGCATATCCACAATTGAAGGAGATTCCAGCACAGTAACCCTCCTTGCGTTCTTTTGAAAATGCAAAATTGAAAAGGGAGGCTACGACACAGCTTCCGACAAACATTTCGGAGTAGCTATGCCATAGCCATTTTCTAAACCCCGGCTGAATGCACAGGTGTTTAATCTTATTGTTTTTGCTTAATTCAAATGGATTCCAAGAAAATGGTAAATTGAAAGTGATTTTGTCGGAAGTAGCGATGGATGCTTCAAAATTAATGCTTCCGCATCCTAAACCTAAAATATTAGTCCCAATTCCATATTTTTGTGCCTTACATGTCATTAAAGTGATAATAAACATGATAATAAACACAAGAATTTTCTTTACCATGGTTCATTAAAATAAAGATTAGCACACTTTTCCTCATTCCATCCTTCAACAGAAGTTTGTGAGAAACTCATTGATTCTGTGTCAACTATTATGTTAAAAACATAAATTACTCCTTCCAAAAATCCATTATCCATTGCAGGGATAGATGTCCCTATTTTTTTTGATATTATTTTACCGTTAATTTGCATAAGGACATCTACAATTATCGGGATATCCATCTTGCCTGATAAGGGCAACATTATCCATTTACAACTATTGTTTTCGGCTTTGACAGTGATTATTTCTGCCGATAGACAATTCGACGGAATAATTTTTCCGGTTAATAACGAAAGTTTTCCCCCCTCTAAACTCTGATTTATAAAGATTTTGGAAATAAATAGAGAATCAATCCCTTTTCCTGAATAAAAATTTAATATAAAAGCTGTTGCTTTATGTGCAAAATTAAAAGTTATATCTGTGTCTGACTTTATTTTCAATTCTTTTTGGGAAGCCCACAAATAATCTTTGCCATTTGTTAATCCTTCATACATTCCATCCTTTAAAATGAGTGATTCCATAAAATTTGAATTAGTGGAAATGGCATAGAAATCATATTCCCCAATAGGCATCATGATATTTTTATTATCATTTACAGTAAGATAACCATTGACGTCTGATTTAACAAAAAGTGGAGTACCAGGATATAAAGATTTTTTTGTGGGGTTATCACCTGCATTGTATGCAAGAATTATTGACTCAATGCCGTCGGACATCAAAGAAGAAGACTTTGTGATACCTTCATGCATATAACTGCCTTTGAAGGATACCTTCATAAGCTTGTTCTCACATTGCCTGCAGTTATTTTTCTCTTCTTTAATACATGAAAGTGAGCTAAATATCCCAACCAGGATAATAGCGACAGATACAAACTTCATGATGAATTTATTGTTCTGAAAGGGTTACTCCAGTTATGTTTTGTGTTGTCCAATCTTCAATAAGAGTTCCTGTGAACTGCATTGCAGAAGAGGATACTGTGAGATTAACCATGTAATAAGAACCTGATAAATAGTTTTGTGCAGGAATCGTAGCAGTATATTTTTTACCTGTTACTTGAGTTCCTCCTATTGATGCATTTATTATTACTTCCACATTTAAATTTACTGCATTAACAGGAAGCATAATAAATGTACCCTTGTTATTGTTTAGAGCCATGGCAGTCAACGACCCTACGCTGTTTGCACTTACAATGCTGCCATCTGACAGTGTCATTTTAGAAATGGATGAGGGCGCTGTTGGAGTGAAATTAATTGATGTTACGATTAAATTGGATATTCCGGTACCTGAGTTAATAATTATTTCTATTCCAACTGCCTTGTGCCAATAGACAAAAGAAACATTGCCACCATTCGCAATTTTGGTACATTTTGCCCAGAGATAATCTTTTCCATTTGTCAATTGGCCTGAAATACCTGATGAAAAATTAATCTCCGGTACTGTGGAATTATTTAAGGAAACGGAATAAAAATCATAGTTTCCTTTTGGAAGATAAATAGGAGATGCAGTAGTGAGCAATCCGGATGAACCACATGTAGCATCTATTGGTGTACCGGCGACTGTTGATTCAGAAGCTGTGTTTGCTCCATTAGAATATCCCATAATTATCACTTTGTTGCCTGATGCAAAAGTTGAAGTTGCTTTTGTTTGAGTATTATTACTGTAGGATGCGTAGAATTTAATCTCTTCTTTTTGTAATTTATTTAAATTCTCTTTTTGACACGAAGTAGAAACTATTAGTAATATAATTATTGAATAAAATATTTTAATGCTTTTCATGATTTTAAATGTTATTAGTTGATATGTATTTGTGGATCATAAACAATAGTTTCCCAATCCATTATTGTTGTTTTTCTGTAAGATATGCCTTGAGGAGTAATGTCAAAGTGAAAGTCATAAACCTTACCCTGTTCAATATCAGATGAGAGGAAAACTCTTGTATAAATGGAACTGACTTTTTGAGTTGATAATTCATTAAAAGTGAATTTGAAGTTTAAATATTTTGACCTGACTATTGGAACAGAATAATAATAGTAAATAAAAGGTTCTGTTTCCAGGTGACAGCTGTCGTAGTACTCTGTAACTTCTTGTGAATAGTTGGATTTGCCGGTTATTATATTTAGAAAAACATTACTGTCGTCAGGAGCTGATATTTCAACATTAATAATTTTAAATAGGTTTTTTGCCTCATTATCCATGTTACAAGCAATTCTAATCAAGGAATTTGAAAGTTTGAATTTCATATTTAATTGATTTTTTGGAGCTTTTTTGATTTTTTCGGATAAATCAATTGAAAGACAGGCATATCCATTAACCATTCTTAGCAAATCATCATTGTAGTTTAAAATATTGTTTGATTTTATAGCTTTAAATGTGTAGTACCCGGGATAAAGTTTTAGTGTCTTATCAGAGTAAAGTTCTCTTTCACCGGCTCTTATTATGTAATTAACTGTTAGCACATGAGAACTGTTGTTTTGTTCGAAGACTTTAATTATAACTCTATAGTCTTCTCTTTGAAGATTCGTGTCCGCATCAATAAATATAACAGGATATTTTCCATAATCTGGACAATTATCGTAATCTTCACGTATACAAGATGTTAACACGATTAACAGTATTGCGCTTAATATGTAATTGATTCTGTATGAATACTCCATGCTTTTGTATTGCAATTAACTAAAATCGTGTTGCTGTTCTTAACTGTCAAACACAGTTCGTAGGCCTTGCCGCCTAAAAGATCTTCTGACAATGTGGCATGATATATCCTTTTAGTTTGAAAATCACCATCTATTGATGCATCAAGCACAATTTCAATGCTCATGGAAGCAGTACATGGTAAAATATAAAAACTACGGCTATTAGCATAACCATTAATTGATTCAAGAGCACCTACATTATTTACAGGCGCTATATAACCTTCTGAAAGATTGATCGATGCTTCATCCTGCGACGGTAAAGTGAATTTTACATCGGTTACATTGACAGAAGAGACGTTATCCTCACTCAATATTGTCAATCTCATCTGACAGGAAACGTGTTTAAAATGAAATTCGACATTTCTGTCAAAAGTTATATTTTTCTTTTTTGAAGTTGCCCATAGATAGTCAACACCATTTACTAATCCTGATGCTCGACCATCATGGAAATATAGTTGTGGAGAATTACCTGAATTTTCTGATATGGAATAGAAGTCATAAATACCGTCGGAAATTGCTAATGGGTATAAAGTAACAAGTTGGCCGTAATCTGAAGAAAAAGCGGAGACTGGGGTATTCCCGACATAATTTTTCAAATCACCTGTTTCAAAAGCATATATTGTTGCGTATTTACCATAACCAAAATATTGACTTGATTTAACATCAGGGTAAATTACAGAACATTTAAAATTGATGGTGTTCAATTGCTCAACATAAGTCGTATCAATTTGACGACATCCTATAATTAGTAATATTGAGAATAGTAATGACTTGGCTTCTTTCATATCTGTCTAATTCACAAGTTTAATCAATTCACATGAATTGAGTAGGGGATTGTACAATACTGATTCAGTGCATGTTTCTGATGTTTTTACGGGATAGAAAGCTGTTATGTTGATGATCGGAAAAAAATCATTGCAATTTGTAATAATATGGTCAATCCAAGCTAATTCATTGTCTAATCCTTTTGTGACATAAGTTTCGACATTTTTTAAATAAGTAGCAGGGTCATTACCGCAAATGGCTTCAAGATCATAAATAACTTTATATCCTTTGCTTGATCCTAAACATCTCACATGTATCCTGTCAGTAATTTCATCGGCTATTTCGCAAACGTGTTTTCTTCCGAATTCATCATATGATATTTTATTGTGCATTTTAGCAACTCTTTTGATATGAAAATACATTTGCACACACTTGCTATCCGTATTGATTTCACTTTTTGCAGTATCAGTTTGAGAAGTCTTCTTCTCAAAAGGTAAACTTTGTTCCATCTTAGTACACGAGAGAGCCGTAATAATTAATGTTAAAATCACTATTGTCTTAATTTTCATGGAATGATATTATATTAAGTTAATTCAGAGCATTGAATAGAATCATGTTTATTCGGAGGCCGTTCGTGCAGGAAATGACGAAGTTTTATACCTATTGGCCTTAGTTTGCCAACAAAGACCAATATTATGTCCAATATAATTTTCCCCTCCATCTCTCGCCTCATTTTTTGTCAAAAGTAAGAGAGAAGGTGTTTAATATTGCTTATAAAAAGATAAAAAAAAGAAAGAAACAGATAATTGTCAATTTATCTATTTCAATAATAATCAAATTGATATTTATAGAAAAATGATTTTAACAGATATTAGTATGAGCGTTCGTCACGTCCTTCCATCCAGTTGATGAATGCTGTATTAACAACTTTATTTCCACCAGGAGTTGGGTAGTCTCCCGAAAAATACCAATCTCCACTGTTTTCTCTACAAGCTTTATGAAGATTTTCTATACTTTGGAAAACAATTTGAACGTCTGCCTTGATTTCATTTCCCTTGACAAGTTCTGCTATTTTGTCGGCAATTTGCTCATCTGTGAAAGGCTCATAGATTTTCTTAACATAATTGATATATTTTTCCTTAGGCAAACCAACTTGATTTTTGCACTTCATATATACATCAAGGATTATGTCATCCAAGCTATGTTCCTTCAGAAGGGCTATAGCTGCATTAAAAGCGATAAACTCTTCCATTCTTGTCATGTCTATACCATAACAGTCTGGATATCTGATTTGAGGAGCAGAAGATACAATAACTATTTTTTTAGGATTCAGAGTGTCGAGAATTTTAAGAATACTTTGTTTTAAAGTTGTGCCACGGACTATGGAGTCATCGATTACCACAAGATTGTCCGTCTCTTTTACTGCACCATATGTTACATCATACACATGCTCGACCATTACGTCTCTATCTCCATCGGATGTTATAAATGTTCTTAATTTAACATCCTTAATTACAATTTTTTCCGCTCTGGGCTCTTTTAAAATAATGTTCTCCAAAGACTTTTCGTCAATTTTATCACCATTATTAATAATATTAATTATCTGAGCGGTTTTGCAAGCAACTAAATATTTCTGAATACCACTAACCATTCCGTAATAAGAACTTTCAGCGGTATTGGGAATAAAAGAGAAAACCGTATTGTCAATGTCTTCGTCAATTGCTTTAATTACTTGTTTTGACAAAAGTTCCCCAAGCATCTTTCTCTCTTTATATATTTGACTGTCATTGCCTCTTGAAAAATAAATTCTTTCAAAAGAACAGCTGCTCCTTTTCAAAGGTTCTCGGATTAAGGTTTCACTGATTTCTCCACTATTTTTGATAATAAGTGAATAACCCGGTTTTATTTCATTAATCATTGAATAATTTACCTTGAAAGAGGTTCTAATAACAGACGCTTCTGAAGCTACAGCAACAAATTCTTCATTAACAGTATAATATACCGGTCTAATCCCCCATGGATCTCTAAAAACAAATGCATCACCATGACCAAGTATACCTGCAACTGCATAGCCCCCATCCCAATTTTCTGTACTTTTCCTTAAGACATCTGCAAGATTCAAGTTTTTTTCAATTAAAGGTGTTATTTCAATTTTACTATAACCTTCATCACGATATTTTCTATATTTATTTTGAATCTCATCATCAAGAAAATATCCGACTTTTTCAAGAAGAGTTACAGTATCTGCATAAAATATAGGATGTTGTCCTGCCAGAATAAGACTTTCGAAAAGTTCGTCAATGTTTGTTAGATTGAAGTTTGCTGCGATTGCAAGATTGCGGCTTCTCCAATTACTTGCCCTCTTAAGAGGATGGACAAGATCAATATTATTTTTACCAAATGTGGAATATCTTAAGTGCCCTAAATAAATTTCAGAAATGAACGGTATATTCATCTTTGCCCACTGTGCATCTCTTTGTTTTAAATTTTCAGTTATAAATGGCTCGTTTATTTTATTGAAAACTTCTTGAATCGGATTAGGATCACAGGAACGTACTCTGTCCATATATTTATATCCGGGAGGCATATCGAGTTTTACTCCGACCACACCTGCTCCTTCCTGACCTCTGTTACGTTGCTTTTGCATCATAATATAAAGTCTGTTTAATCCGTAAAGGTATGATCCATATTTGTTTTGATAATACTCTAATGGTTTAAGTAATCTTATCAATGCGATTCCGCACTCGTGATTAATGATTTCACTCATGATTATTTGGTTATAGGTCTAATAACGATTCCTCTACTGTTCTTGCCATCAATGCATACCTTTAATGGTACTTTAAAACGTATGTGTCTTATATAGTCGCTTTCATGAACTGCTTCAAGAGAATCCAAATATTCTCTGTCAAATTTTCCGTCATCCAGAAAGGGATTAATTGTTAAATATCCAATACCAAGAGATGTTAAATTTTGAAAAAAATGTGTGCCTTGACTTGGTTCAACTTGAAAATTTTTCTGTCCGCATTCGACAATTACTTTTGCCTCTGATATGTCTGACCATTTGACAGGAATTCCAAGCCACGGATCACTTGAACCCCATCTGCCCGGTCCAATTAGAATATAATTACTTCCTTCCTCTTTTAAATTTTTGTTAAGATAGTTTATCTCTGCAGCAATTTCTTTTGTACGGGAATTGTCAAAATTTTCTTCTCTTATATAAATAATATCTGTAATTCCTTCTATAATGCCAATTCCAAGTGCCTTTTCAGCATAAATTATACAATCATTTCTATCTATTTTTTCCCAGTTAATTGATAGATAGTCTTGATTATCGGCTACTGGCCTTATTTGAAGAAGATTAAAAATTATATCTTGGCCGGCATCGACATCCATGTTTACAGCGAATTCGATTTCTACAGGTGTACGCATTTCTGTCTGACTAATATTCAATATATCGCAAATTATATCTGCCAATGGAAATACATCATGTTTTAAAATGTGAGCAAATGTTATAACTTTCCTTCCTTCAGCAAGATTACTGTCGACTAACATTTCATCTTGTGCATTCCACGTAGAAGCTACATGTTGCATGTTCCTGAAATGTTTTACCTGATTTATGTCAAATTTGGCTAAATTAATTGATTCATCTATGGATGTTTTGAATTCTTCAGGCTTAAGATTCAGCGCATACATGTGATTTTGAGTCTCTTTTAATGCAAGTTTAGTGGTGGAAAGTTGAAGAACATGCTTTGGGTGTTTTGGCGAAAATCTTAGACATTTCTCTCCTTCAACTACGAGTCTGCCAAGTCCGAAGGCCATATTGACAATCCCATCTTCCGGTTTCTCGTCTCCAATTGGATAAAAATTTACAGATCTGGCAACTCCTGATAAAGTTGGGAAGAAGTATCCACCATCTTCACTTCCACATACATCCTGAATAACAACTGCCATTTTCTCCTCACTGATAAGATTGGAAGTTGCCTGGATATATGAGCGGCTGGATGCATAGTAGACAGATGCATAAACACTTTTTATAGCTTTTCCCAATAGTCGCAGCATTTGGTCACTGTTTTGAGTGAAAGGAATCATGTAAGTGGAATATATTCCCGCGAATGGTTGGTAATGAGAGTCTTCAAGTTTAGAGCTAGACCTAACCGCCAAAGGGCCATTAACATATTTAATATATTCACTTAATTCTTCGATTAATCTTGCAGGAAGCCTCGAACTGGCAAACTCTGATAAAAGTTCTTCGTCTGAAATCTCAGAATTGATTACATATTGCAAGCCATTTTCCTTGATAAATTCATCAAAGTAATCGGTTGCTATAACTATAGTTCTTGGAATAAGTATCTTAACTCCGGGGTACTTATTCAACAGATTATGCTTTTGAAGCATGCTGTTAATAAACGCCAGTCCTCTTGCCTTTCCGCCAAGAGATCCTTCTCCAAGCCGAGCAAACCAAATAAATTCTTCATAAGTTTCCTTGTTGAACTTAGCTACGACTCCATGGCCAACTATCATTCTGTATTCAATAATGGATTTAACGATAAAGTTTCTAAGTTCATTTATATTGTTGAATTGTCCTTCTCTGACATCCCTGATTTTATTTGCCAGATCAAACAGACCCCTTGAATACATCCACTTTGAAAGCCGATTTCTTGAAGCGTGATAAAGCAATACATCTTCAGGGATTTCCATTATTAAGTGCTGCAAATCTTTAAGATCTTTTGCTTTTCCATATACAATACCACTATTATTGTCTCTGAAGACAAAATCTCCAAAAACAAATTCCTCACTAATGTATTCACTCAATTCGAGCAAGAGAGTTTTTGAATGTTTAAGAATAAAACCAACTCCCATATTTTTAGCCACATTTCTCATACTTTCCTGTGAGGATTGCAGAAGGAACGGCATATAGGGATCGTCATTTTTGATCATTTTGCAAAGATCAATCCCGGCATCAATTTTCTCGCTCTCAGGAGGATCGTTCTTGTGTATGACAAATGCTACATCAGAGATTACACCAAGAAGGTTTTGCTTATATTTCTGATAGAGTGAGACAGCCTCCTCGTAATTAGTAGCAAGCAAAATTTTGGGTCTTGCTCTTTTTCTGAGTTTTTGTTGTTGTTCGTTAAGAGTCTCCTTGAGAAATTCTGCACTTTGCTCAAGGACGAGTCTATAAATTGTAGGCAAATAAGTGGAGTAAAACCTTATAGAATCTTCTACCAGAAGAATTGATTGAACACCTGCATTCAAAATGTCATCATCAGCATTAATTCTGTCTTCAAACAGCTTGATGATTGCCAAAATGAGGTCTGCATTGCCATGCCAGCTAAATATATGGTCAATTGCAGAACAATCTTCTTCTCTAACAATCCTTTCGAGTTCTCTGGAGAAATTTGAAAGCAAAACAAATGGAATATAAGGATGTTCAACCTTGCATAACTTGGAAAATTTAAAGACATCAAGTTCTCCAACATTTATCATACTGATGATTAGGTCAAAATCATCGTCAGAATCGAGTAACTTCAGTGCATCCATTGAAGAATTGACCCATGTAAAAGTAGGTGGATTGCTTAAGTTAAGATCTACATACTCTTTATAAATCTGATCTTCAATCCGTCCATCTTCTTCAAGAATATATGCGTCGTAACTTGTACAGATCATCAGAACTCTTCTTATTCGATTCTGCATTAGAATCTTATAATTCATCTTCGAACTGTTGTTCTGACTCTCTTTTTCAGACATAAAATAAATGTAGTTTATTGTTGTTTTCTGTAATCGTAAAATCCAACGCCTGTTTTTCTACCTAATTGCCCAGATCTTACCATTTTTTTCAGGAGAGGGTGTGGTCTATACTTTGGGTCTCCAAATTCTTTGTATAGTACATCCATGATAGCCAGGCAAACATCGAGTCCTATCAGATCTCCCAGCGCAAGAGGTCCCATAGGGTGATTGGCACCAAGTTTCATGGCTTCATCAATTTCATCTCTTGTTGCAACGCCATCGGCAAGGATTGAAATACCTTCATTTACGAGAGGAATAAGAATTCTATTTACCACAAAACCTGGAGCTTCATTGACATTGACAGGAGTTTTACCGGCTTTTGTTGCTATATCTGCAACAAATTGTTGGGTCTCGGCAGAAGTAAGCTGTCCTTTAATGATTTCTACGAGTTTCATTACGGGTGCAGGATTGAAGAAATGCATACCTATTACTCGATCTGCTCTTTTTGTAGCTGCTGCTATTTCTGTGATTGAAAGGGATGATGTGTTAGATGCAAAAATGGTCTTAGAATCGCAAATCTCATCCAATGTTTTAAAAATTTCATTCTTAACCTCCATATTCTCAAAAACAGCTTCTACTATTAGATCTGCATCATTGCAAATATCGTAAGACGTAGTACCGACTATTCTTGAGATAATTGCCTCAACTTCACTTTTATCAATTTTACCTTTTTCTGCAAGTCTTGATAGATTGTTATTAATGTTTTTAAAGCCTGATTGAAGTTCGGCATTATTCAGTCCTTTCATTACGACGTTGAAGCCAGACTGAGAAAAAGCTTGAACTATTCCGCTTCCCATTGTTCCACTTCCTATAACGCAAATTTTCATAGTTAATTATTATTAAATTATCGATTATTAAATTTAACTTTAGTTTTGTTTAAAAAGGCCTTCATTCCCTCTTTTTGATCTTCTGTACCAAAACATGCAGCGAAATACTGTATTTCATTTTTTATGGCCTCATCGACTGTGAGATCAGCTGAAATATTAATTAAAGTTTTTGCATTACGAACTGCAATAGGGGCATTTTTAGCAATCTCACCGGCTAATTTAATGGCATTTTCCATAAGAGTTTCCTGTGGAACAACACTATTTACAAGACCTATGGATAAAGCTTCTGTGGAATTAATAATTTTTCCTGTGTATATTAACTCTTTTGCCTTGGCTATTCCAACAATTCTGGTCATCCTGAAACTTCCTGAAAAACCCGGAGTAATACCCAATCCAACTTCAGGCTGTCCAAACTTTGCATTTTCAGAAGCAATTCTTATATCACATGCCATAGCCAGCTCGCATCCTCCTCCAAGTGCAAATCCATTGACCGCAGCTATTACGGGAACAGGAAGTAACTCTATTTTTCTAAAAACCATTGAACCAAAATATCCAAATTCAGCTGCTTCCATGCTGCCCATTGAGACCATTTCTGAGATATCGGCTCCTGAGACGAATGATTTTCCTTCGCCAGTAATAATCAATACCCTGATATCTGAGTTGTTAGAAATATTGTCGATTGCATCGTCGAGTTCTTTTAAAATATAATAATTTAGTGCATTAAGTTGAGAAGGATTACTGATTGTAAGTGTAGATATTTGATTATCAATGGATATATTTAGATATTTGTATGTCATAATTTGTAATTATTTTTATACTTTATGCAAAAATAAGATAATTCCATTTACATATTAATAATTTTTCTATATTCGCAGCCATTATGTACAATTCGGATTTTTTACATATTCATTATTCTCTAATTCTCAGCCTATGTTTGGGCAATGAGGTGGAGAGTTGATGTATTTCAGGAAGATACTTGAACGATATATGAACCTGCCACCTCAAATTGAGGTGGCTTTTAATTTTTATGCAGTCATGAAAGAGAAGCTTTATGTATTTGACACAACTTTGAGGGATGGAGAACAAGTCCCCGGTTGCCAGCTTAACACAATTGAAAAAATAGAACTTGCTAAAGCTCTGGAACTTCTAAAGGTAGACATTATTGAATGTGGTTTTCCAATCTCAAGCCCAGGAGATTTTACGTCAGTTGTCGAGATATCAAAAGTAGTAACTGAATCTGTAATTTGTGCGCTTACGAGAGCTGTTGACAAAGATATCGATGTTGCTGCCGATTCACTTCATTTTGCAAAACGCAAGAGGATTCATACTGGGATTGGAACTTCTGATCCACATATTCTTTATAAGTTTAAGTCAAATCGGGACGAGATACTTGAAAGAGCGGTGCATTGTGTTGGTTATGCAAGAAAATTCACTGATGACGTGGAATTTTATGCTGAAGATGCCGGAAGGACAGACAATGAGTATCTTGCAAGAGTAATCGAGGCTGTCATAAAAGCCGGTGCAACAGTAGTAAATATCCCTGACACAACAGGCTACTGTACTCCTGAAGAATATGGTAAGAAGATATTATATCTAAAAAACAATGTTCCTAATATTGATAAAGCAATAATATCTACTCATTGTCATAATGATCTTGGCATGGCAACAGCAAATACTCTTGCAGGAGTGATGAATGGTGCAAGACAGGTGGAAGTGACTATTAATGGAGTTGGAGAGAGAGCGGGTAATACTGCTCTTGAGGAAGTTGTAATGGCCATTAAATGCAGAAAAGATTTCCCGGTAGAAACAAGTATAGATACGCATCTGATTATCAAAACCTCCAGGCTGGTTTCTACTTTAATGAGAATGCCTGTCCAGCCTAATAAGGCTATTGTTGGAAGAAATGCTTTTGCTCATTCTTCAGGAATACATCAGGACGGAGTTTTAAAAAACAGAGAAAGTTATGAAATAATAGATCCTAATGATGTAGGTATCAATGAATCATTGATACCCCTTACAGCAAGAAGCGGTAGAGCTGCCTTGAAACATCATTTTACGCGTTTGAATATTGATCTTTCAAATGAAGAATTGGATGTGGCTTATGATAAATTTTTGAGACTGGCCGATGTTAAAAAAGATATTCACGATGAGGATTTATTAATGATTTCTGGGGTGACAAAAAATATTCAGACTCACAAAATTAAACTTAAATATCTACAGGTTGTTTGTGGCAAATCGGCTATTCCAATGGCTTCTGTCAAGTTGCTGATTGACGGTGAGGAATGTACAGCCACAAGTTCAGGTAACGGTCCTATTGATGCGGCTTTTTCGGCAGTTAAGTCTTTAATACACAGGAAAATTTCTCTTGAAGAGTTTCTTATTCAGGCAATAACCAGAGGAACTGATGATGTTGGAAAGGTTCATATTCAGATTGAAAATAAGGGAAATATCTATTATGGATTTTCTGCAAATACTGATATAGTTACAGCTTCAGTTGAGGCACTTATTGATGCAGTGTCAAAAATTATTTAAAAAAATGCAAATAAATTAAAAAATGAAAAAGACGCTATTTGATAAAATCTGGGAATCTCATATCGTAAAGGAAATTACGGGAGGCCCTTCCATTTTATATATCGATCGACATTACATACATGAAGTAACTTCACCTCAGGCTTTTTCTGACCTGGATAGAAGAGGCTTAAAGGTTTTTAGACCAGCACAGACATTTGCAACATGTGATCATAATGTTCCTACTTTAAATCAGCATTTGCCTCTAAAAGACCCTTCATCAAAAATACCTATTGAAACACTTGCCGAGAACACTTTTAGACACGGTATTTTATATTTTCCTCTTCAAGACAGTCATAACGGTGTAGTGCATATTATAGGCCCGGAGCTTGGGCTGACTGCTTGCGGAATGACAATTGTCTGTGGTGATAGTCATACTTCTACACATGGAGCCTTTGGCAACATTGCATTTGGTATAGGAACCAGTGAAGTTGAAATGGTTCTTGCGACACAGTCAATTCTTCAGTTTAAACCCAAACAGATGCTGATAAATGTTAACGGAAAATTAACTAAGGGGGTTTGTGCAAAAGATTTAATTCTGCATATTATTGCAAAATTAGGTACATCTGCAGGAACAGGCTATTTTATAGAATTTTCCGGCGATACTATATCTTCTTTATCTATGGAAGAGAGAATGACAATTTGCAATATGAGTATCGAAATGGGTGCAAGAGGAGCACTCATTGCTCCTGACGAGACAACATTTAGCTATCTGCAAGGTAAAGAATTTGCTTCAAAAAATGAAGAATGGAATGAATCTATTAAGATGTGGAAGTTGTTGAAAAGTGATGAAGATGCACAATTTGAAACTGTTTACGATTTCAATGCAGAAGAGGTAGAACCTATGATAACCTATGGAACAAATCCCGGAATGGGGATAAGTATAAACGAAGTTATACCGCAAAATGCAAAAGATAGAAATGTCTTTAGTAAAGCTTTGACTTATATGGGGTTTGTTCAAGGAGAAAAAATCATTGGTAAAAAGATTGATTATGTGTTTCTTGGAAGTTGCACTAATGGAAGAATAGAAGATTTCAGAGCATTTGCTTCAATTGTAAAAGGCAGAAAAAAACATCCTGATATTACTGCTTGGTTAGTCCCCGGTTCTAATGGAGTTTTGAGAGCTATAGAGGAGGAGGGAATAGGAGATACTTTAAGAGAGGCCGGTTTTGAAATAAGAGAACCAGGGTGTTCGGCATGCCTTGCCATGAATGAAGATAAAGTTCCTTCAGGTAAATATTGTGTTTCTACTTCAAACAGAAATTTTGAAGGGAGGCAAGGACCCGGGGCCAGGACACTCCTTGCCGGACCTTTGGTGGCTGCAGCTGCTGCAATTAACGGAGTAATAACAGATCCAAGAATTTATTTAATATCATGAGCTTTGAAAAATTTACAGAACTTATCTCAGAGGCTATAATTTTGCCGGTTGATAACATTGATACAGATCAGATTATACCTGCAAGATTTCTTAAGACAACAACTCGGAAAGATTTTGGTAAAAATCTTTTTTACGACTGGCGATATGATCTGAATGGAGAGCCTATAGAGTCATTTATTCTTAACAATCCTTACAATAAAGGCAGGATTTTGGTTGCAGGCAATAATTTTGGATGTGGTTCTAGTAGAGAACATGCTGCTTGGGCATTGTATGATTATGGATTCAGAGCGGTAATTTCAACTTTTTTTGCAGATATTTTTAAGAATAATGCCCTAAACAATGGCTTATTGCCTGTTCAAGTTTCTCGAGTTTTTTTTCAAAAAATAGTTGATAATCCTCATTCTTTAATCGATATCAATCTACCGCTGCAGAGTGTTACAATAATCTCCGCAGCTGAAAGTGAACCATTTGAGATAAATACATATAAGAAAGAGTGCTTGATCAATGGCTTTGATGACATAGACTTTTTACTGTCGAATCTTAATGAAATTGAAAAACATGAAAAATATAAAAATGCAAACAGATTATGAAAAAAAGAATAGCAGTTTTACCAGGTGATGGGATAGGACCTGAAATAATTGAGCAGAGTATAAAAGTTTTAACCTCAGTTGAGAAGCGTTTTGGTCATTTTTTTGAATTTGCATATGGTTCTATTGGAGCATCAGCAATTGACGAATTTGGAGACCCATACCCCGAAAGTACTCATAAATTATGTCTTGAATCTGACGCTATTTTATTTGGAGCAATTGGTGATCCAAAATATGACAATGATCCTTCAGCCAAAGTGCGTCCAGAGCAGGGTTTGTTAAAAATGAGAAAAGATTTGGGTTTATATGCAAATATTCGTCCGGTGACTATATATAATGCATTACTTGACAGGTCTCCATTGCGGATGGATATTATTAAGGACGTTGATTTGGTGGTTGTTAGGGAACTTACCGGAGGTATTTACTTTGGAGAGCCAAGGGGAAGGAGCGAGGATGGAAGAAAAGCCTTTGACACCTCTATTTACTCCGATTTTGAAATTGAGAGAATATCCAGAATAGCATTTAATTTGGCAAGAAAGAGAAAAGGTGCAGTAACTCTTGTGGATAAGGCTAATGTTTTGGCTACATCAAGATTGTGGAGAGAGGTAGTAGGTAGATTACATGATGAAGAGTACAAGGATATTAAGCTCGATTTTCTTTTTGTTGACAATGCTTCCATGCAATTGGTTCTCAATCCGTCTAGGTTTGATGTTATTTTGACGGAGAACATGTTTGGTGATATTCTCAGTGATCAGGCAAGCATAATACCTGGGTCAATCGGGCTATTACCTTCATCATCCATGGGTGTTTATACGCCTCTTTTTGAGCCGATTCATGGTTCTTTTCCCCAGGGTGCAGGAAAGAATATTGCCAATCCAATTGCTACAATTCTTTCTGCTGCAATGATGCTTGATGATGCATTTAATATGGAAGTTGAAGCATTATCTATAAGAAAAGGCTGTGAAGCTGCAATTAACAATGGTAAACTTACACCTGATTTGACAGATTCCGAAAAAGTCTGCACTACATCTCAAATAGGAGATTATATTGCAGACTTTATAAATGAATTAGTATTGTAAAACTTGAATTAAGGGAGTACCATTATTGCATCTATGATAAGATAGATACCTCCTGAAATCAGCAAAGTTGCAGGAATTGTAAAAATCCATGCTCCAACTATATTTTTAGCTGTTGCCCACTTAACTGAAGCAATACCTTTTGTCATGCCGACACCTATTATGGATCCGGTGATAGTATGTGTAGTACTTACAGGTATGCCGGAGAGAGCTGTTCCAATCAGAGTAATAGCACCTGCTGTTTCTGCACAGAAACCCTGTACCGGTTTTAGCTTTGCCAGACCATCTCCAAGAGTTTTGATAACTCTCCAACCACCGGATATTGTTCCCAATGCAATAACGGAATAACATGTAATAGTTATCCATAGAGGTATATGAAATCCCGTACCTAGTTCATACAGATATTTAGCGATAAAATCATTGGATCCTGCAACGCTGAATAGTAAGACGGCAATTATACCCATAGTTTTTTGAGCATCGTTGCTCCCATGTCCGAGACTAAAAACTGCAGACGAGAATAATTGCAAAACTTTGAACTTCTTTTCGACCTTCATGGGGTGTTTTTTCTTTTGAATCCGCATTGTTATGGCCATCATTAAGAAACCCAGAAAAGCACCAATAAGTGGAGAAAGGACTATAAATACCCCTACTTTCAGAATACCTGTCCCTATTAGAGCACTAGAACCATGTGTAAACCAGACAGGCCCAATCAAACCTCCAATTAATGCGTGGGAAACACTTATCGGCATTCCAAGTCTTGTACATGCATAAACCCATATTACTGAACCTGTCAGTGCAGAAAGAATGATAAAAGGATTGACAACATTGGGATCGACGATTCCTTTACCAATTGTATTCGCTACGTGTACTCCAAAAAGGAAGAAGGCCGCAAAATTCCAAAAGGCAGCCCATAAAACGGCAGCAGTTGGGGATAGAACTTTAGTGGAAACAATTGTCGCTATGGAATTTGCAGCATCGTTCATTCCATTGAGAAAATCAAACAGAAGCGCTATAACTATTGCTATAATTACTATTGTTAACATGATATCAACATTACACCTGTTTAACAATAATAGACCTGATACAGTCACTTATGTCTTTAGCTCTGTCTGTTGCATCCTCAAGACTTTGAACTATGTTTTTGTGTTTGACTAGCTCTATAGCATCTTTTTCATTTTCAAAAAGAAAACAATTGAAATTTTCATAGAGTTGATCTACATGCCTTTCAATTTCAATAATTCTTAGCGTTCTGGATACTATTTCTTCATGTTTTTTCATTATGAATTCAAGCTTTCCAACCATTTCCTTTAATATCTCAGAAAGCTCAATAAGATAGTCAATAATAGTGATCATGTCCTTATAAGTGTTTTTAGGCTTGTACATCACTTGTTTACGGGCTGAATCATGGATGAAGTCCAAAAAGGTATCAATACGATAAGCAAGCATGTGAATATCTTCTCTGTCAAATGGTGTGACAAATGTCTTTTCCAATTCCTGATAAATTCTGCCTGTAATGTGATCACCTTCTACTTCTAAAGAATTGATTTTTTTGTACAACTCCTTTTGAGCGTCATAGTTGCTTTCTAAAAAGAGAAATTTGAGTTCCTTTGTTGCCTGATTAATAATATCCATCTGGGAGATGAACATGGGATAAAATTTTTTCTCTTTAACAATAAATAATTGAAGAAATCTGTCAATTTTCATACTTGTAAATTTGCATCAAAAATACAGAGTGAAAATTTAAATTTTCAAAATTTATTATTAAAGAGAAAAAACGTAACAGAACCTTAACAGAGAGCCTATTTAATTAAAGATAGACTTCTCTTGATGAATTTATCAAGATCCTCTCCTTTAAGCGTTCCATTAGCAAGTAATGCAAGATCAACAAGCTCTTTAATTAATTCACATTTTTTGGCAAAATCTGCAATCACTTCTTTCCTCTCGTCTCTAATCTTATTAAGTTCTTCTTCGAGAGCTTTGCGTTCATCTTTGACAACAGTATCAATTTCTTCATCTTTTTTACCTGATGTTTCCTCACAAATTGTTGAAAGCCTTTTATCATGAACAGCCGCTTTTTCATTCAGATCTTTGAGTTTGGAAGACAAGTCCTGGTTCATCATTTCAATAACTCTGTTTACGAGAGGATGTTGATAGTTGATAATTACGTTATAAGATTCAGGAATAGAACTATAGAAATTCATGCCACCATTAAGTGCAGCCATCTCTCGGTATCTTCTCATAAACTCAGATCGTGTAAGGAGCAAAGCACCATCATTTTCTCCAAGATTCTCAACGGAAAAACTATAATGATAACCTTTTGGAAGTACAGTTTCGAAAGCAGTTGATATGTCATTAACCTCCTGTTCTGAAAGATCAGGTTTTGTAATCTCTTCTTTTTGAATCAGTTTGTCAATATGATCGGAATCAACTCTCACAAATGAAGAGTCTTTAAATTTACTTTCAAGAAGATTAATAAAATGTGCATCAAGTTGGCTATCAAATACTAGTACGTCATATCCCTTGTTTCTGGCAGCCTCAATATATGGATACTGTTCCTCTTTATTTGTAGTATAAAGATATATGAGTCTTTTGTTTTTGTCTGTTTGTGAAGATTCTATAAATTTTCTATATTCTTCGTAACTAAAGTATTTATCATCACAGTTTTTTAATAACGCAAACTTTTCAGCTCTTTCATAAAATTTTTCTTCAGAAAGCATTCCATATTCAATAAAAAGTTTCAAGTTATCCCACTTGTCCTCAAAATTTGTCCTGTCATTCTTAAATATCTCTTCAAGCCTGTCTGCAACTTTCTTAGTTATATGAGAGGATATTTTCTTAACATTTGAATCAGATTGAAGATAACTTCTTGAGACATTAAGCGGAATATCTGGCGAGTCAATTACTCCATGAAGAAGAGTTAGAAAGTCAGGCACTATGTTTTCTACAGAGTCTGTTACGAAGACCTGATTGCAGTATAATTGAATTTTATTTCTTGAAATATCTAGATTGTCTTTTAGTTTTGGAAAATAGAGCACTCCTGTCAAATGGAAAGGATAATCAACATTCAGATGAATGTAAAAAAGAGGATCCTCCAGCATTGGATAAAGTTCATGATAAAATTCAATATAATCCTCATCTTTAAGTTCTGCTGGTTTTCTTGTCCATATAGGATTTGGATTGTTGATTGCCTTATCGTCTTTTCCATAAAAAATTTCAACCGGAAGAAATTTACAGTACTTATACAGTAATTCTTTTATTTTGTTTTCTGATGCAAACTCTTTGGATTCATCATCAAGGTGAAGAATTATGTCTGTTCCTCTATCTTTTCTTTTCCCCTTGGTTATTTGGTATTCAGGAGTACCCTCACAGCTCCATTTAACAGGCTCAGCTCCCTCTTTCCATGACAATGTCTGGATTTCAACCTTATTTGCAACCATAAAGCAAGAGTAAAAACCTAAGCCAAAATGCCCGATGATGTTGTTAATTTGATCTTTATACTTGTCGAGAAACTCACCGGCACTAGAAAATGCTATCTGATTGATGTATCTGTTAACCTCGTCTTCTGTCATGCCGACACCTCTGTCACTAACGGTAATTATACCTTTATCCGGGTCAGATGTAATTACAATTTTAAGATCTCCGGCATCTCCCTTAAACTCTCCACTGCTGATTAATGCTTTTAATTTTTGTGTTGCATCAGCAGCATTTGAAACCAGTTCTCTAAGAAAAATTTCGTGGTCTGAATAAAGAAATTTCTTAATTACCGGAAATATATTCTCGGTAGTAACTCCAATTGTACCTTTTTGCATGATATTTACTTTTAATTTTGATTACTTCTTACTGTATGCCACAAAATCAAAAGATATACCAATAATGTGATAATGACAAAATCTGACAAATAGGCATATTTATTTACAGACCATGATGTCTAATATCATGTTATCTGTATTTTGCATACCTATTGATCCAATTTTTCCGAGATTTTTAATAGTCTTTTCAATGTTTTTTTCAATAATCCCGTCATTTTCGGAGATACATGTGCCTTCAAGGGCCAGTATAGCGGATTGAACAGCCGAGGATACACCTGAAGCAACTTTAAGTGCACAGCCAACCTTGGCTCCATCACAAACCATACCGGTAATATTTCCAATCATGTTCTTAATAGCATAACAAATCTGCTCATATGTTCCGTTATTAAGAAAAACTATACCGCATGCAGCCCCTGTAGACGCTATCACACAACCGCACAAAGCAGAGAGTCTTCCAAGATATCCCTTGATGTGAATTGCTATTAAATGACTAAGAACTAAAGCTCTTGCAAGAGCTTCACTATTTGATCCAAATTTTTCTGCAGCGGCGATCACTGGCATTGTTACGGTAATACCCTGATTCCCACTACCTGAATTACTCATGGCGGGCAAAGTACAGCCGGCCATTCTTGCATCAGAAGCTGCAGCTGTCATTGCCATTGAATATGTCAAAAGTCCATCACCAAATATATTTCTGTGAATATTGTCCAAAATGGTTTTGCCAACTTTTAAGCCATAATTGTTTTTGAGACCTTCCACTGCAAGTGCCTTATTAAGAGTTACAGAGTCAAGAATAAACTCGATGTCTTTAAAATCAACCTGTTTGGCAAATTGATAAATAGTAGAAACATCCAATTTATAGTCAAGAGTATCCTTTATTTGAAGTTCTCCTGATGTTGTATTAGCATAGGTACTATGTCTGTTGTCAAATATTATTTGATTGTCGTAACCGGCATAGACTATCGAATCATGTTGATCTTCGATAGCTACTGTGGCTGAGTGGTCATTGCAAATGCATTTAGCAGATATGTGAAGTTTTTTTCTTGTTTTTGCAAGAGCAATTTCAACCTTTTCCTCAGCTATCATTTTTTTTGCTCTTTCAATTGCCTCTTCATTTATGTCTTTCAATACCTCGAGCTTATATGCAGATTTTCCGCATGTAATTCCGAGAGCAGCTGCTATGTGCAGTCCTACCATACCTGTTCCGGGGATTCCCACACCCATTCCGTTTTTAAGAATGTTGGCACTGACTTCAACTACAACATTTTCGGGATCAAAACCTCTTTCTCTCAAAATTTCAGCTGCTTTTGCAACTGCTAATGAAACTGCAATTGGTTCAGTGCATCCAAGTGCAGGTTTAACCTCTCTTTTTATAAGTTCAATAATCTCTGACTCTCTTTGCTTGCTAATTTTCACCTTTCAAAAATTTTATTATAGTCTGGAATATATTCTTAATTTGTTCATCAGTGGTCAATGTTTCAATTGGGAATCCAAGAACTACAGACCTGTACAATCCTTTGTAGGCAACGCCGGCAGAGATGTTATTGTCTCCGTATCTAAACACTGTCCATGCATTTTCACCAACAGGCTCCAATCCATCAGGACTTTCTGCGCAGTACACATGCTCATTAGGAATAGTGTAAAAAGAATACTGTCCTTCAAACTTATATGGACTTTGAACAGCTTTTACCTCTCCAGTTTTGCTTGCGCAATTAGTTCTCCACTTGTATTTCAACACATTTTGTGCAAAATCCATACTCTCCTGGTCCATATCAATACTGTCCCATATATCAATTGCAACATTTGCTCCTGACACAATCAATTTTCCACCATTAATTGCATAATCTTTAATTAGCCCCTGAAGTTGTTTTGGGAAGACAGTGTATTGTAATGACTTGACTCCGCGGCCAATTTTTGTTTGTAACTGCTTTCCAAATATAAAGTCAACAATTGGATAATCGTTGAGAACAACTTTCCCTGCAATTAACGCATCTCTGCTACAGGATACAAAGCTATAACCCAATGAGGCGAGAGCTTTGCCGTGAACATAAGGATAATCAAATGTATTACCTGCAATTACTCTTTTCTCGTAATCAGCATATGATGCTCCAAATCCAGGAGAATCATCATCCATCCAAGGTATTTCCCGGCGAAATTCATACTGACTTCCTATATAAGATATATCTTTTATATAAGGTACTCCATGATCGATGAAATCTGTAAAACCTCCTCTCGTAGTATCTTTGGTTGCAAAACTTGCAGGGGCACTCAATCTGTCGAAGCAATTTATTATTAGCACTTTGCCTTTTTCGTCAGGGGCTGTGTAGACACTTAGAATCTCTGAAGGGAAACTTTCTCCACCATCATTTATCGCACTGATTTTGTAACTGTATATTTTACCTGTTGCAATTTTTTCAGAAAATAATGTATCATTAACAAGCCTGCCGTTGTCAAAACCGCCATTGTCAATTCTTCTATAAACTACGTAGCCTGTAGGGACAGCAGTTGGCTCAAGAGAATCAGATACAGCACTCCAGTTAAGTTGTACTATATTATTATCAGATATTTCTGCCGAAAAATTCTTAACGGGAAGAGGTTGAACAACATATTCTCTATTTTGAGAAAGACTCAGATATTTTAAAATCCCTTTGTATACAGCTCTACTGACTGTAAATCTAAAGTTTGGATCCAGACCGTAACGCATATCTGCGAGATTTTGATGTGAAAGAAGTTCAAGCAACATTGATGGAACTTTTGGCGTTCTGGATTCTGAATAGGAGCGGTCCCACAGACCTCGTCTTTCCCAAATAGGTTCATAAAGTGCTCTTACATCCTTTACAATCTGACTTTGTACCATGTCTGCAAGATAACGGTTTGTAATTCTCGGGGTTCCTGTAGGGAAAATTGAATCTCCATTGGACAGTCTTGTATAAATTGCCAATGTGCCTATGATTGAATCATTAAGAGTAGTACCCGCATCGGAATGGAATGCAAATGAAAGATCTATAGGAATGTTATACCCTTTTTCAAAAGGATTTTGAGACGAACCTCCTGAAAGAACATTTACCCATCTTCCTCTGGACATATAATCATCGTTGTAGTCATTTGCTCCAGCATTAGGGGAGTATATTGTATCGTTAAATCCTGCCCACTGCAACCAGTATCTTGCTCCTTCTGTAAACCTTGGATATCCACTGGTTTCAGGTACAATATCATCTGGCATGATAACTGTTTTGGCTGTTTCAGGCGATGAGCTTGGAACATTGGTCTGCGAGCCTTGAGGAGCTGGGCTTCTTGCTATATTGCCCATTCCCCCTCCAAATTTAATGGCATCAGTTGAAAGAATTTCGTCTTTATGAGATGAGACGTTAGATACTTCAATACAACCATCACAATTCCTTCCTTTATCAAAAAGGAATGTACCAAGATAAATCCAGGTGCCTCCACCCATCTTTTGGTTTATATAGAACTTAGTATTGCCTCCTTTGTGGTGAATAGTGTAAACTGCACGTTCAGTACTTTGAGGGAAGGATTGATATGAAACATATACAGCATATTCTCCATTTTCAGGGAAAAAGGGTGTATATTTTGCACTAGCACTATCTCCTTTTTTTCCAAAATGAACCAGACGGGCAGTTCCCATTATAAATGGGTTTTCTCCCTGAATATAATTTTCCTTTGCATTTTTGAATCCAGGAACAGATGAAGTAACCCAAATGCTATCCCCGTTTGTTTCAGAATAACCTGAATCAGAATCATCATTATCTGCTATGACCTCATTAAGTTGAGTATCTCTTTCTCTTGGCAGCATTACAGTAGCACCGGCATTTTCCAACATTGGTACAAGAAATGGAAGAACATAAGATTGTGTATAGAGGTCTTCAACAGTCTGAAATATTCTGGCTCTCTGCCATTCCCATCTCAAAAGTTTCTGCTCATAGTAGTAACCATGACTTTGCCACATGGCAAGATGTCTGTCTTGAAGGCCTTTACTTATATCATATGGCAGTGATGCTTTAGTTATCAAATTGGTGGTTTTATACTTTACTTTATCATGTTTTGTTTTTTTATCAGCCTTGCGGGATTTATTTTTATCAAGGTTTGAATCTGAAGGAATTAATGCTTCAATTTTGGAGCCATTGCAAAAAATGCCTATTTTATCTTCTTTATATTCAGGTGGTAATAATGTATTAACAATAGAATAAATTGTTTTTAGCTGCTCTTCTCTGAGAGGATATTCTCCTAATGTAGAATTAAAAGTGATATCCAATCTTCTTTTTTTTGAAAGGTTAACACTTTTTATCTCAATTGTTCCTGTAACTTTTGCCAATGGCTTTAAATATACGCTGACAGAATCTGCAATTGGCTTAAAATTACTTTTTTCTTGAATTTGGGCAGTCGACTTAAAAGGTAAAATAAAAGAGACTGTCAGAATTAGCAAAACTAAAGACCTTTTCATGTTTTTTCGTTATTTTACAAGGCAAAAATAATTATTAAATCAATAACTTTGTAGAATAACAATAAGCGGCTATGAAATCAAAATTAAACTTAGCAAATCTGCCGACTAAAATTGAAAAGTTGGATAGATTTTCAGAGGATTTAGGCATAAATCTTTATATCAAAAGAGATGATCAAACAGGAACTGAGTTTTCAGGCAATAAGATAAGAAAACTTGAATATGTACTTAAAGAGGCTGTTGACCTTAATTATGATACAGTTATTACTTGTGGAGGTATTCAGTCGAATCATGCGAGAGCAACGGTTGCTTCAGCAACAAAAATAGGCCTGAAGTCTGTCGTTTTGTTAAGAACTGATGAAGTTCCCAAAGTAGAAGGAAACTATTTCCTTGATAAACTACTTGGTGCTGATGTGCGTTTCTGTACTTCAGAAGAATATAAAAAATCCAGAGCTGAAATAATGAAAAATATAGCCGCCGAATATGCTTTAAAGGGGATGAGAGCTTATATCATTCCTGAAGGTGCATCGTTTGGTATAGGAGCTCTTGGGTATTACTCTGCTATGGAAGAGATTGTACTTCAGGAAAAAGAGATGGGAGTTAATTTCAACACAATTGTTGTGGCTACTGGTTCAGGAGGAACTTATGCCGGCCTTTATCTTGCGAATAAGATTCATGGCTATGATAAAAGAATTATTGGGATGGCTGTATGTGATGACGCTGTATATTTTAAAAATGTGATCCATGAAATAAGTAGTGACGCACTTGAATATCTTGATGCGGAGGTAGATATTTCAAAGGATGAAATTGAAATTAATGACAAATATATAGGCATTGGATATGCACTAAGTACTAAGGAAGAACTTGATTTTATTACCATGTTTGCCAGAAAAGAGGGTGTTATTTTAGATCCTGTCTATACAGGTAAAGCTATGAGAGGTCTTTTCAGTGAAGTTAGAAATTTAAAACTAAAAGACCCCGGAAATGTACTGTTTATACATACCGGAGGTCTTTTTGGACTATTCCCAAAACAAGATCAGTTTGATCTGTAAACTCTTATTACTTCATGTAATCATAAAAAAGATCAGTTGGTGGCACAAGAGTCTCCTTTACTGCTCTCGGACTTACCCATCTAATAAGGTTTAATAAGCTGCCTGCTTTATCGTTAGTTCCTGAAGCTCTTGATCCTCCGAACGGCTGCTTGCCTACTACAGCCCCGGTTGGCTTATCATTAATGTAGAAGTTTCCTGCAGAATATTTGAGTGTGCTGCACAGTTTCATAACTTCAATTCTGTCTTTACCAAAAACCGAACCTGTCAAGCCATAGGGAGATGTTGTATTGCACAGTTCAGCAGCTTCCTCAAGTTTGTCGTCATCGTAAACGTAAACGGTAAGAAATGGGCCAAAGATTTCTTCCTCTATGCTCTTAAAATGAGGATTTGTAGTTTGCACTAATGTGGGAGCAATAAAATATCCGACAGATTTATTGTAGGTTCCACCAAAAATAATTTCTGCATCATTTGACTGTTTTACATATTCAATATATGAAACGATGTTGTCAAAAGATGCTTCATCAATAACTGCATTTATAAAATTACCTGAATCTCTTACATCTCCCATCTTCACCTCCTCAGACAGGGCTGTCATTTCATTTTTAATTTTTCCCCAGAGTGATTGAGGAACATACATTCTGGAAGCTGCTGAACATTTTTGTCCCTGAAATTCGAAAGCACCAGCAAAGGCTGCAGTCGCAACTTCATGAACATCTGCAGAAGGGTGGACAAAAATAAAATCTTTACCTCCTGTTTCTCCAACTAATCTTGGATAAGATTTGTAAGATGGCAGTTTTTCTCCAACTTGTTGCCATAAAGAGTTGAAAGTAGCATTTGAACCTGTAAAATGTAGCCCTCCAAAGTCCTTTGAGTTAAGAACAACATTGCCAATAAGAGCACCACTTCCAGGCAGGAAATTTACAACACCGGCAGGTAAACCTGCTTCCATGAATATTTTCATGAGCCAGTAATTTGAAAGGATAGCAGTTGTTGCTGGTTTCCAGAGAGTTGTGTTCCCCATAAGTACCGGAGACATGTTGAGATTGCAGGCAATTGATGTAAAGTTAAAAGGGCTGACAGCGAATACAAATCCTTCAAGAGGTCTGTATTCCATCCTGTTTATTTGGCTGTTAGTTGAAATAGGCTGATTTTTGTATATTTCATTTGCAAAAGCAACGTTAAACCTGAAAAAGTCGATAGTCTCACAGGCTGAATCAATTTCTGCCTGGTATATGTTTTTGCTTTGTCCAAGCATGGTTGCAGCATTGATAGTTGCCCTGTATTTTGTGGACAGCAGTTCTGCTATTTTTAACATTATAGATGCTCTGGTTGCCCAGTTTACCTCACTCCACAAAACATGAGCCTTCATGGCGGCATCTATTGCCATCTTTACCTCTTTTTCTCCTGCTTTATGATATACTGCAAGAGTATGTGAGTGATTATGAGGCATGACAACTTTTGCAGTGTTCCCTGTAAATACCTCTTTCCCGTCAATAATAAGAGGAATTTCAACAACAGTTGAACTTTGTCTTTCTAGTTCTTTCTCAAGCGTAATCCTTTCAGGACTGCCATTCAAATATTTCAGTACCGGTTCATTTGCTGGTAGAGGAAAATTGTTAATGGAATTATTCATATCTTTATTTAAAAATTAGTTCTAATGCAACAAATTTAAATAAATTTCGTCTAATTAACTGAGATTTGTAAGAGAAAAGTTTATTTATTGATATATATATATTTAATTAATTTTTTATGAAAAAGTCAATATCTTTTTTAATAGCAGTACTCTTTTCAGTTGCTGCTTTTGCCCAACAGATTACAAAAAGTTTTGTGGCCGATGATTTTACCGGAATAACAGCCTCAAATGTATTTGACATTGAACTTATAAAATCACCTGTCGAATCCGTAGTAGTTACAACGGACCGAGAAGTTATGAAGTATGTTAACGTCAAGGTAATAATGGGACAACTTAATCTAATAATTGATACTGATAAAATGCCGAGGAATCTTAAAAAAGATCTTAAATCTGTGAAAGTTAAAATTAATATGAAAAATGAGCTTTCATGGCTTTCTCTTTCCGGAGCTTGTAAGTTAACATCTTCGTCAAATTTTACTCCTCAAAATTTCAAGGGACAGATAAGTGGAGCTTCTTCTATTTGTGGTCTTGGCATTATGAGTGAAAGTGCACGTATCTCAGTAAGTGGTGCATCTTCGGTGTCTATGAGAGGCAAAATAAATATTGCAGATTATGAATTGTCAGGAGCCAGTACTTCGGTTATGAATCAAGAAATTTCGACACTTTCAGTAAAGTGCAGTGGAGCATCAAAGATGGACTTTACGGGTAGTATTGCCAGTTTAGACCTAAAACTTTCAGGTTCGTCAGAAGTGAAATTAAAAGGTAGTGGAGAGGAGATAAGAACTCGGATTTCAGGGGCATCAAAATTTATTGCTGTTGAATTTGCTGCTAACGATGCTTATATTACCATCAGTGGTGTCTCTAAGGCTGTGATTAATGTCTCAAAAACACTTGAAGCGGAGATTTCTGGAAGTTCACATCTTGAATACAAAGGTTCTCCGGTAATAAATAATGTGTCAGTCAACTCAATTTCAAACTTCAAAAAGATATACTAATATTCGTTTTTTATTACCTTTATAAAAAATAAATAAAGGTAATATGGACTTTCAGAAACTGCATAGAAGTGCTTTTGTTCTTGATTCTCATTGTGATTCTCCTTTAAAGCTCTATGAGGGAGTTGATATGGGTAAAAGAAACAATCAGGGACATTTTGATTTTATAAGGATGAAAGAGGGTGGAGTAGATGCGGTATTTTTTGCTATTTACACATCCAACAAGCTTGATCCTGATGCTGCAACAAGAAAGGCGCTGCAACTTATTGCAAGGAGCTATGATGCTATTGAGAAAAATGAAGACAAGGTTGCCGCAGCACTTAGTGTCGAAGATGCTTTTGAATTGGGGAAAAGGGGATTGGGAGCTATTTTCTTTGGTATGGAAAATGGACTTCCTATTCAAAAGGATCTTTCCTTACTCAGACTATTTTATGATATGGGAGTTCGCTATATGACTCTCACTCATGCAGGCAACAATGATATTTGTGATTCATGTGGTTCTCCTGAGAAGAAATGGCATGGTCTGAGTCCATTTGGTAAAAAAGTGGTGAAAGAGATGAACAGGTTGGGGATGATTATTGATGTTTCTCATATTTCTGACGAATCTTTCTATGATGTTTTAAAATATTCCAAAAAACCTGTTGTAGCGACTCATTCATGTTGCAGAGCAATAGCCGATCTTCCAAGAAATATGAGTGATCAGATGATCAAGGATTTAGCGGCACACGGTGGTGTTATTCAAATTAATTTTTATCCTCCTTTTTTGAATAAGGATTATGCAGATAAATTTTGGCCATTATGTGATGCGTTTGAAGCCGCAGAGACAAAATTCAAAAAAAATCCTAAAAAGTATGAGGAAGAATATAAAAAAGCTTTGTCTGATATGATGGCTTTGAAAAGACCTTCATATACAGAGGTGGTTGATCACATTGACCATGTTGTTAACCTTGTAGGTATTGACAGTGTCGGTATTGGCTCTGATTTTGATGGTATTGAAGTTACACCCGAAGGCCTTGAAGGGGTTGATAAACTCCCTGTTATTACAAAGGAGCTTGTGAAAAGAGGATATACAGAAAATGATATTTGCAAAATACTGGGAGGTAATTTTATAAGAATAATGGATTTAAATTTTTAAAGTAATGAATAAAACAGCATTGATTACAGGAGCAACATCCGGAATAGGAGAGGCTGTTGCTGAAGCATTTGCCAAAGAAGGGTTCAGACTCATTTTAACCGGCAGAAGAGTCGAAAGGTTGAATTCTCTTACAAGTCGTCTGGTTAAAAAATATGCAGTAAATATACTGCCACTGAATTTTGATGTTAGAGAAATGGTTCAGGTTGAAAAGCATCTTCTCAATTTACCCCAAGAGTGGCAACATATCGACATATTGATTAACAATGCTGGTTTAGCTGTAGGATTAAGCCCTTTGAACGAGGGGATCATTGATGATTGGGAAAGGATGATTGATACAAATATCAAAGGACTTCTCTATGTTAGCAAGATTGTTTCAAATTTAATGATTGAACACGGTGGTGGACACATTGTGAACATAGGTTCAATTGCAGGTAAAAGTGTTTATCCAAACGGAAATGTTTATTGTGCAACCAAATATGCAGTTGATGCTCTATCAAAAGGCATGATGATGGATTTTATTCAGAAGAACATAAAAGTATCTCAGGTTTGTCCTGGTGCAGTTGAAACCGAATTTTCAAAAGTTCGTTTCAAGGGAGACGAAAAGAGAGCAGCAGCAGTATATGAAGGATTTGAACCACTGAATGCCGCAGATGTTGCAGATTTGATTTTATATATTGTTAAGGCTCCGGCGCATGTAAACATTAGTGATGTAGTAATATTACCTGCAGCACAGGCATCTCCCACTATTTTCTGTCGGAAGTAGTATCAAACCATCCGGCCTCTTTAAATATTTTATCCAGTTTTGAAGCACTTAATTCTCTGTCTCTGTCATTTCTATTTGAAAAAATGAGATAGAGAATTTTATTGTCTGGATACCTTCCTGCATATATCTGAAAGCCGCCATTATCACCTGTATGAAATACTTTAACGGGATATCCAGGTTTTTCTTGGATAAACCATCCATATCCGTAGGACGTATATGGCATATTTTTGATGGATATTTTAGGAGAATGAGCGGTGTTTTTCATCTGTTCACTGATAAGTTTATTGTCTCTTAATGCAATCTCCCACTTTGTGAAATCTCTTGTCGAAGTATAAATACCTCCATCAGCCTTAGTTGCAAAAAAGGATTCTTCTCCAAAATCAAATTCTCTGAAGTTATTTGATGTTGAATCAAACAAATATCCATGTGCCATTCTTGGGATTTTTTTTCCTGCTTCAAAATATGTAGTTTCATTCATATCACATGGCAAAAAGATTCTATCTCTCATAAAAGTATCGAATTGCATACCTGAAGCCTTCTCTATGATTGTGTATAATAATTGAAAAGTTGGATTCATATATTCATATTCAGTTCCAGGTTCAAAATTAAGAGTATCGAGATTTTTCATATATGAATATGAATCAACATCTGTAGCAGTAAGAACAAAATTCCTGTTACTCCGATCTCTCGCATCAGGTATTCCTGATGTGTGTGATAACAAGTGTTTTATCTTTATCTTTTCGAAGAAATCTGCTCTAAAATCAGGGAACCACTTTTTGACATTATCTTCCAATGAAAGTTTTCCCTCCTCTGCAAGCATCATTACTGCCACTGCAGCAAATTGTTTTGAAACCGAAGCGATATTAAAAAAAGTATTTCCATCTATTTTTGTCATTTTCTCCATGTCTGCAATTCCATAACCCTTGTCAAAAACAATAGAATCCCCTTTCATAATTAAAACAGCTACCCCTGGTTCATTAGAAGGATAGAGAGATTGAAAAAGAGAGTCAATCCTATTAACTGTTAAAACATCTGTCTCTTTTCTGTTTGAAGTACATGAAGTCAACATACTTGATATTATTAACAAAAAAACAACTATATTCCTCATAAACAATAAAATATAACATTATATCACAATTTAGTTACATTGTGTAACACGTAGATTACTTTAACTGTAAACCAAGTCTTAACCTTAAAAAGTTTAATGCTTCTGCAGAAAATCTTTCAATATTGTTTTGTCTGTTTCCATTGAATATTTTCATTTGGCTTTCGAGAAAATTGGGACCGGAAATTGCTATCCATACAGTTCCGACTGGTTTATCTGGTGAACCTCCTGATGGACCCGCGATTCCTGATGTTGCAATTGAAAAGTCACTTTTCATTAATTTACGCACATTTTCAGCCATTTCTTCAACGCATTTAGCACTTACAGCTCCAAGATTATTAAGAGTTTCTTCTTTTACATTGAGAATATTCATTTTGATGCTGTTGTCATAAGCAATAATACCACCCTTAAAATAAACAGAAGAACCTGGTATGGACGTAAGGATTGATGCAATCCTTCCCGAAGTACAAGATTCTGCTAAAGAGATAGTTTTATTGTTGTATGTAAGATATTTAGATAAAACTGACTCAAGAGACTCATCTCCTTCTCCATAAAGAGCATTTCCAAGAATTTGTTTGAGCTTAGCGACCTCTTTTGCAACTAGTTGAGCATTATTATTTAAATCTCCACCATAAATAGATAGTCGCAATTTTACACCAGAGTGTGGATTAGGAAGATATGCCAATTTGATCTCGTCCGGGAGGTTATCCTCCCAATTTTCAATCATTGAAGCCAGAGTAGACTCGGGAATTCCGAAAGTCAGAAGAGTTCTGTGGTATATAGAATCTATTTTGAATTCATTTTTTACAGTTTCAATTACAGCTGGCAACATATGTTCCATCTCATATGGCACACCAGGCAAAGAGAATAGAATCACATTTTTATTATTTTCATTTATTCTGAATATCATGCCCGGAGCTGTTCCCAACTTGTTGGTTATTACTTCGCAACAGGCAGGTACAAGAGCCTGATCTCTATTAAGTTTAGTAAGAGCAATATTTCTTTTATTACAGATATCTTCAATTAACCTTGTCTGATTAATATCATATTTGTATTGCTCACATTTGCAAAGTTTTGCCAGAGCTTTCTTAGTGATGTCGTCTTTAGTAGGGCCCAGACCTCCTGTAACAATTATTATATCACTTGATTCATAACATTTTTGTATGGATGAAATAATTTCATTTTCATCATCTTGAACAGAAATTATTTTATTTACTTTAACCCCAACACTGTTTAACTCTTTGGCTATTGTTGCAGAGTTAGTATCCACAATCTGACCTATTAGTATCTCGTCTCCGATTGTGCAGATTGATGCATTCAACATTTTACTGGTTGTTAGATAAGTATTTAAGTGTCTTTTTTACAAAACCAGGACCATTATATATGAATCCGGTATATATTTGAATTAGAGAAGCTCCGGCATCTAGCATCTCTTTGGCTCTTTCTACTGTTGTAATGCCTCCAACAGCAATTATTGGAAACATTCCACCACTTTTTTTATGAATATATTTAACAATTTCAAGAGTTTTATTGAACAACGGTTCGCCACTAAGACCACCGTCTCCAATCTTTTTAAGGATATCCTTGCTAGTCTTGAGAGATTCTCGTGAAGTTGTAGTATTAGTTGCCACAATACCGTCTATCCCGGAAATAAGTATCAATTCTATTATTTCGTCTAATTGATCAAATGCAAGATCTGGAGATACTTTTATCAATATTGGACGATATTCGTCATTAAATTTACGAATTGCAGTAAGCCTGTCAATGATTTCTGATAAAATATTAATATCCTGAAGCTTAACTAATCCTTTAACATTTGGACATGATATGTTTAAAACAAAATAATCTACAAAATCATAAAGCTGAGTAAATGATTTTTCATAATCAAGAGCCGCCATTTCGTTTGAACATGAAGCATTCTTGCTGATATTGCCACCAATAATGATTTTGGGTTTGTGTGTTTTTAAATGTTTTATGGCATTTTTTACACCTTTATTGTTTATTCCCATTCGATTTATAATGGCATTATCCTCTACCAGTCTAAAAATTCTTGGTCGTGGATTGCCAATTTGTTCAACCGGAGTAAGTGATCCAATCTCAATAAAACCAAATCCCAGATTAGCCAGATCATTGTACATCTCGCCATTCTTGTCAAATCCTGCAGCCAGTCCAAGTGGATTTTTAAATTTGAGACCAAATACCTCTTTCTCGAGTTTCTCATCATTATATGAGAATAACCACCTTATAAAAGTTCCTGAAAAGGGTAGATATCTTAGAATTTTCAGCAAATTCAGGGTCATGTTGTGAGCCCATTCTGGGGAAAAGCGGAAAAGAAGAGGTCTAAGAATTTTATACATTTTAAATCCTTTTTTGCAAAGGTAGGAATTAATTGTCATTGTCAGCCTTAATCCTCTCATGTCTAAAATCAGAAAACGTACCATCAGAGTAGATCAAGATTATCTTTATAAGACTGCGATTATTCTGAACTGCTATCTTATCAGAATCATTCATCAAAATCTCAGAAGGTTTATAATCTTCTTTTTGTCTTTCATTGCCTTGATATTCAGCCCTGTCGGCAAAAAAACTTGTGTCAGAATTTTCTTTATACATATTACCTTTTCCTGTAATAAGCCATTCTGCATTAAGGGAGGGAAATTTTAACAGTAACTTTTGAATAAAATCAAAGCTTGGTTTATTTCTTCCTGATAGAATGTGAGACATTCCAGAACGTTGTATTCCAAGAATATCTGATAATTTGGAAGAAGTTAATTGTTCCGAATTTAGGAATTGTTGTAACCGTTCTTTCATAGTCAAGACTTGTTTTTACAAATGTAATCATAATAACAATTACATATGTAACAATCTTTAGTTATACAAATGTAAACAGGGTATAAATAGATTTTTTTAAGCATAATTGCTATAATTTAGTAATTAAAGATTTATCAATTATTGACTTATATTAACAAATAGTTTAGATTGTATTTGTAAATAACTGGTAAACAATTACTAATAGTAGCGACATCGCTATTGTATCAATGTTTTAGACTAAAACATTACAAATTTATTGAAATAACCTTTATCATTACTCTATATAAATTAAGCAAATATTTGGTTATTAATATAATGACATTATAAAATTATTCTTGAATACACATATGTAAGCTACAGAATTCCGATAACATATCGCAACATCTAAACGCTAATGTCTTGACACCTGTAAACACAAAGTTCAAATCATCTTGGTTACATATGTAACAAAGAACAAAAATAATTTCTATATTTCATACATGTGAGACATTTGTATAAATTTGCAAAAAAAATATTTTGATACCCAAAATTAAAATCAGTGATTACACTTACATTTTGCCCGATAGCAAAATTGCAAAATATCCTCTCCAACGTCGTGAAGACTCCAAGATTTTAATATTTGAAAATGGACTGATATCTGATTCAAAATTTTCAAATCTCAACGAGATATTACCTGAAAAGTCGATTATGGTGTTGAATAATACAAAGGTTGTTCCTGCGAGACTGATTTTTCAAAAAACAAGCGGAGCTCATATTGAAATTCTTTGTCTGGAACCTTATTCTCCTGCTGAATATAATCAATCATTTGCGCAGAACAAGTTTTGTACTTGGAAATGTTTGATTGGTAACAGTAAGAAATGGAAGGAAGGTTATGTTTATTTTTATTCAAATGGTAATGTAGAGTTAGAAAAATATGTTCTAAAGGCAAAAGTAGTTGGTAAAGAAAATGATAAAACTTTGGTTGAGTTTTCCTGGAATGGTGGGATTATTTTTTCAGATTTAATGGATAAATGTGGTAAAGTGCCTATTCCTCCATATCTAAATCGAGAAGCCGAAGATTTAGATACAGATCGATATCAGACTCTTTATGCTGAAATACGAGGTTCGATAGCTGCACCTACAGCAGGGCTTCATTTTTCCGAGGATGTTTTCAAAAAAATAAGTAAAAAAGGAATAGAGATAGAAAATATCTGTTTACATGTTGGTGCAGGCACATTTATCCCTGTTAAATCTGAATTTATCAGTGATCACGATATGCATTCGGAACTATTTACAATTACAAAAAATACTATTGAAAATCTCATCAACAGAGGTAATAAAAAGATAATTGCTGTTGGGACAACATCGACAAGAACACTTGAATCACTTTATTATATAGGAGTTAATTGTATTGAAAATAAATGTATAGAACCTGTAAAACAATGGGATCCATATAATAAAACTTATAAATATTCTACAAATGAAGCATTGGAAGCTTTGCTTGAATGGATGAATAAAAATAAAAGAGATTATATTGAAACTAAAACAGGTATAATAATTGTCCCGGGTTTTCAATTCAGGCTCGTCGATGTTTTAATTACAAATTTTCATCAACCCAAAAGTACTCTTTTACTATTAATTGCCGCTTTTGTAGGAGATTATTGGAGAGATATTTATAATTATGCATTGGCAAATAATTTCAGATTTTTGAGTTATGGTGACAGCTCTATACTGTTCAAGTCAGTTGCCCGATAATATTTAAATATTTCAGCACTTTGTGAGCCCAACTTGAAAGCATTGGGCCTGAAGAATGAAGATTGGGTGCAATGTTCATTATTTGTTGTTCTGCAATTTTAAAATACTCTTTATCTCCTGTAATTTCATAAAATGATAGAAGATTTCCGGCCATAATAGAATTAGCAGATGGTTTCAGAAAATCAATATTTGACTCTCTTTTAAATGGAATAGTATCCGGCTCAATTGTACACTCTGACTTATTGAACATTCCGTTTTCAGGTTTATAAAAATGAGTCATAACAAAATCAATATATTTTTTGGCATAATCAAATAGCTTTTGATTTTTACAGTTATCTGATTTATAAAGCGCTATAAGGGCAGCTATAAAATCTGCATAATCGGACAGGTAACCGGGAATATTGCTTTTATTACAGCAGCAATATCGATACAGTCTGCTGTCAGAATGACTGTTATTTATTAAAATATATTTAACAATATTTAATGCCGTATCATATAACGATCTATTATTAAGTAGTAGTGAGGAAGATGCCAGAGATTCAGCTAATTGTGACATGTACGATGTAATTTCTCTTCTGTCTGCAAAGTAACCAATATGCTCAGTTCTTCTAATTTTAAGCTTTTCAATTTCATCTTCACTGAGAATTGAATATGTTCTCGAAGTTCTGGCAGGAATTTGTTTTAAATGTTTATCGGCAAGAGGGTCAAGGCTGAGAGCAATTGCTACATCAATATATCTTTCCGGAAACATAATCATTAATTCATTAATTGAATATTTATAATAATTAACTTCGTCGAGAGAGCTTGTAATTGTTATACTGCTTTTGTAACCACCCGATTGTGTTGCTAATTCATCTTTAATGAATTTATAAGTCAATAAAGAGGTTATTTTATATGATTCCTTCTTGAAATAATCATGTGCATTTGCATATAAATTAATAAAATGAGCATTGTCTTCTAAAGTTTTTTCGTAATAAGGTTCTTTACAGCTATAATCTTTTGCTTGCTTGAAAAAACCACCTCCGACAGGATCAAAAACAGAAGAAAATTGCAAATGATCAAGCATCGATTCAATTTTGTCAGATATGGCTTTATCTTTATAAAACTTTAAATATTCAACACTTGTCAGCATTGTATTTGGATTGGGCGTAAAAGGAGAGATCTGATATATAAAATCATTTTCAGCTATTCCTTTATACCATTGATGAATGAATGTATCTAATATTTTTGGACTAATAGTGGATGGAGATACTTTTTCTGTTATTATTCCCGTGTTTAATGCGCTTTTTGATAATTCTTCCGAAAGTTGTTTAAGAAGATACTTTTTATTTTTTTTTGCATCAACAATACTTTCTGCAACTTCCAAAAAATAATCAGGATTACAATCAGAAAAACAAATGATTGGTTTTCTGTCCGGCATAACAAATAAGTTCATAGGGCCAAACGAAAAATCCTGATTAAGAAACAACAGATCTAGTGCTATAAGATATGATTCAGGGCTACTTTCTTTATCTTCAACGATACATATAAAATTATCATTCAAAATATTAATTACTCTTGTATCAGAAAAGAGACGTTCTGCCATTTCTCTTACTTTAATATTGCTTATATAACCAATATGTTGAAAAATTAGCTTATCCTCTTTTTCGGCTCTGTCAATTAATTTTTGGTCCAAGTATGGATACCAATCAATTCCTTTATCAAACAGCAGTTTTATGTATGGTGAACATGTGTTAAACATTATGTATATTAATTTGTCAATAAAGAAATCTGATTGATTTTACAACAATTCGATTTTTATTTTGTTCATTAGACATTATGGAAGATTATTTTATGTGAATATAATCTTGATTTGGAAGAAAAATGATTATTTTTGCATATGGAAAATGAAAAATATAGCGAAATAAGGCCATTTAACGACCTTGAAACAAGAGAGGCAATGTTGCGTATTTCCAAACATCCTTTGCTCTCTCCGGTTATTCAATATCTTTTTCCAGATAAAAATCTTTACGAAATGAGAGAGCTTATAGCATCTCTCAAGACAGTTGATGAGTTCCAGGCTAAAGTTATGTCCAATGTCATACAGAAGATAATTTCCGACACCTCGAGAGATCTTACATATTCTGATGTTGAACGTTTTAAGGATAACAAGAAGCATTTGCTTGTTTCCAATCACAGGGATATTTTACTTGATTCTGCTATTATTCAGCTGATTTTTTTCGTAAATGGCATTCAAACTTCAGAAATGGCTGTCGGAGACAATCTAATTACTGATGTTTTTATTGAAGATATTGCACGTTCTAACAAAATGATCAAGGTTGAAAGGAATAAAAATCCTCGTGATTTTTATAATTCTTCAATACTTCTTTCTCATTATATTCGTGAGACAATAACAAGTGGCCGGAGTTCTGTGTGGATTGCTCAAAGAAATGGTCGTACCAAAGATGGTAACGACATGACAGAACAGGGTCTCCTGAAAATGTTCGACATGAGTGCTCCCTCTGGAGATTTTGTTGAGGATTTTAATGATTTGTCAATTGTGCCAGTATCCATATCATATGAATATGAACCTTGTGATCTCTTGAAAGCCAAGGAACTCTATATTTCAAGAAGAAGAAAATATGAAAAAGCTCCTGGTGAAGATCTGAATAGCATCCTTACTGGGATAATGCAGTTTAAAGGCAATATCCATGTGAGTTTTTGTGACACAATTACCCGTGAAGAGTTAACATGGTGTTCAAATATGGAGAAAAATGATCGTTATAAAAATCTTGCAGACATTATAGACAGGAAGATCATCGGTTCATATAAGCTGTGGAAGAATAATTATATTGCCTATGATTTGCTTAATCATAGCAATAAATATTCTTCTTATTATTCCGAATCTGACAGGCAGTCTTTTTTAAGTTATATCAATTATAAACTCTCAGGTATTGATGAGGGGCAAAAAGAGATGGAGGAAATCTTCCTCACAATATACTCCGGGCCTGTTTTTAACAATGAAAGGATAGAAGTAACCGATATATAGCTGCCTGCTATATATAATAGTAGGTGTTCTATAAAATGTAACTACGATGTTGTTAAGCACAACTTGTTAGTTACATTCTCTATTGGTGAATTAGTTAGCCTGATCTTTACGAAATGTAATATACTGTATAAATTAATAAAATTATTAAAAATGAATAAGTTAATTAATCTTGAAGAGGCCGTGTCAAAAATAAAAAGCGGCATGACTATTATGGTTGGAGGATTTCTTACCAAAGGTGGTCCAAATTTATTCATGGAAACTCTTGCCGAAGCAGATGTAAACAATCTGACTTTAATTTGCAATGACGCAGCCTATGCTGACAAAGGACTTGGTAAATTGATCGCAAATAAAAAGGTAAAAAAATTGATTGTATCCTATATAGGATCAAATTCTGCTGCAATAGATTTAATGAATTCCGGAGAGATGGATGTGGAATTTTCTCCACAGGGAACTCTTATTGAAAGGATTCGTGCTTATGGTGCCGGGTTGGGAGGTGTATTGACTCCAACAGGTTTGGGTACCATTGTCGCAAATAATAAAGGAGTAGTGAAAATAGACGGCAAGGAATATCTTTTAGAAAAGCCACTTAAGGCTGATATTGCAGTTGTTGGAGCTTCCATATCCGATACTGTTGGAAATTTATTTTATAGAGGAACAAAAAGGAATTTTAATCCCATAATTGCAATGGCGGCAGATGTAGTTATTGTTGAACCGGAAAAAATTGTAGAATGTGGAGACATTGAGCCAGAACATGTGCATACCCCTGCTATATTGATAGATTACATTATTTTAAAAAATTAAAAAAATATATTATGTCTGAAAAATCAATGATTCGCATGAGAATGAGTTCTCATGATGCTCACTATGGTGGAAATCTAGTTGATGGAGCAAAAATTCTTGAGCTGTTTGGTGATGTTGCTACGGAACTTCTTATTCAACACGATGGTGACGAAGGCCTATTTAAAGCCTATGATAACATCGAGTTTATAGCACCTGTGTATGCAGGCGATTATATTGAAGCTACAGGAGAGATTGTTTCTGCTGGTAATACTTCTAGGAAAATGGAATTTGTTGCTAAAAAGGTAATCGTCCCAAGACCTGATATTTCACCATCAGCAGCAGATATTCTCGAAGAGCCCGTTATTGTTTGCAAAGCGAGCGGTACTTGTGTAACCCCTAAGTCTTGTCAAAGAAAATAGATAATTATAAATATTATAATTATATGGAAAAGTTAATTATAACAGCCGCTATATGCGGGGCGGAAGTACTTAAAGAGCACAATCCTGCTGTTCCTTATACAGTAGAGGAGTGTGCAAGAGAGGCTAAATCGGCATACGATGCCGGTGCAAGTATAATTCATCTTCATGTTAGAAAAGATGATGGAACTCCTACTCAGGATAAAAATAGATTTAAGGAGGTAATGGATGCAATCTACAAATTATGTCCTGATATTATTATTCAACCTTCTACAGGCGGTGCTGTTGGCATGACAAATGATGAAAGACTTTGGCCTACAGAACTTTATCCTGAAATGGCTACTCTTGATTGTGGTACTCTTAATTTTGGAGGAGATGAAATCTTTGAAAATACTGAAAATACTATTAAGTATTTTGGGACAAAGATGATTGAGAGGGGAATTAAACCCGAACTTGAGGTATTTGACAAAAGTATGATTGATATGGCATTGCGCCTTCACAAGAAAGGATATATATTAAGCCCTATGCATTTTGACTTTGTAATGGGAGTGAATGGTGGTATTTCCGGAGAATTAAGAGACTTCGTTTTCTTGAGAGGTAGTATTCCGTCAGATGCTACTTATACAGTTGCAGGAGTAGGAAGATATGAATTTCCACTTGCTGTTGCTGCCATTATTGATGGTGGTCACGTCAGGGTAGGATTTGAAGACAACGTTTATTTGTCCAAGGGAGTTCTTGCAAAATCAAATGGTGAGCTAGTTTCAAAAGTTGTAAGAATGGCCGGAGAATTGGGCCGTGATATTGCATCACCTTCTGAAGCCCGCAAAATTTTAGGATTAAAAGAAAAGTAATAAAATAACAAAAACAATTTAACAAAAATCAATATGAAAAAAGGTAATAAATATGGGATTCACAGAGTTATAGAACCTAAAGGTGTTCTTCCTCAACCAGCCAAGAAGGTTGATAATAACATGGATGAGATATATGATAATGAAATACTTATCGATGTTAAGACTTTAAACATAGATTCTGCCAGTTTTACACAGATTGAAGAGCAAGCTGGAGGTGACAAGGCTAAAATAGCTGAAATAATGATGGATATAGTTGCAAAGCAGGGAAAGCACAGAAATCCTGTTACAGGATCAGGAGGCATGTTGCTTGGAGTTGTCGAGAAAATAGGAGATGCACTTATTGGCAAAACAGATTTGAAAGTTGGCGATAAAATTGCGACACTTGTTTCTCTCTCTCTTACTCCTTTAAGAATTGATAAAATTAAGGAGATTCGTTCAGATGTCG
>Ga0208695_1000388_pt1 | contig 50294 bp, 46 predicted proteins | sample AD_UKC111_MetaG_FD_184449 | JGI IMG/M metagenome (GOLD analysis project Ga0208695, IMG submission 184449) | Active sludge microbial communities of municipal wastewater-treating anaerobic digesters from Hong Kong - AD_UKC111_MetaG (SPAdes)... | ecosystem: Engineered > Bioreactor > Anaerobic >... | reverse complement strand
GCACAGCAGTTGCCTGCGCATGCCACCGGCGAAATTCGCCGCGCTGCATCGGCAGTTAACTGCCGATGCAGCGCAAGTCAACATCACAAGCGAAACGATCAGTTAACCTTGCAAGCGGATTCTCGGAAGAATCGTTGGTATGGCTCGCGGGGGCAGGTCAGGGCGATTGGAGGTCAAAGGATCTATACGCGCATACTTTGCATTGGGCGGCAACGCCTCATCTTTATTCCAAGAGCCAACGGACCCATCTTCATATCGAACATTACTGTAACGCTCTCCCGTCCCCTTTCCTTCACCTACTTTCATCGGAAGAAATGGCTGCCTATATTTCACAGAAGGCTTGCTCTTGGCATACCAAATCACGTAGTCGGTAACCGTCGAGAGCAAGTTTGTCGTTTGACCACCTGTCTTCTTCAACGTAATCAAGGAAACAAAGTTTTCCTCAGAAAAAATCTCATCCAATAGTGCTCGAACCTTGTGAACATTTTCGTCACCGATCTGTACGAAGATTGATCCAGATTCAGCCAGCAAGTCCCGCGCTACAGTGAGCCGATCACGCAAATACGTGAGGTATGAATGGATCCCATCCCGCCAGGTATCCCGAAATGCCTTCACTTGTTCTGGCTCGCGCGTGATGTGTTCGGCATTGCCATCTTTGACGTCGCGGCTTGTGGTGCTCCACTGAAAGTTACTATTGAATTTAATGCCGTAGGGCGGATCGAAGTAGATGCATTGAACCTTACTGCGAAGCCCTTCGCGCTCGGCAAGGGAGGCCATCACCGCTAGGCTATCGCCCAAGATCATCCGATTGGCCCAATGGGCATCGTGGGCGTAAAACTCGGTTTTGGCATCTTCACTGGGAAGGCCATTAAAGTCCGCAAACATATCGAATTGCGGGGCGTTTGCACCTTGCGCCCGTTCGGTCTGACGTTTGAGGTCATCAATCAGAACCTTGGGATGCACCTTCTCTTGAATGTAGAGCGGCGGTGCATGCACAACCAAGTCTGACCAATCTTGTTCATCCTTGCCGCGCCAAACCAGTTGTGGGTCAAGGTCGCGGTTACGGTCTTCGCGTTCACGTGGATAGCGGACAGGAATGGGCTTTTGCTGCTCCTGCTTCATGACCGACTGGTACTCGGCCGTGGGGATGTTCTTGCGGGTGGCGTCTTCGTGCTTCAGCGTTTCAACGCTCAGCGGGGTGTTCTTCTTAGTAGCCATATCAGAGTGCGCCCTCGGGTACTGATTCGGTGGCCGGGGCAACGGCGTCGATCATCTTGTTGAATTCGGCTTCGACCTTTTTGGCGAAGTCATGCTGCATTTGGTACACGTCGACGAACTCGACAAAGGCCCAGCGGCCATAGGCCCCCAGGTTGTTGACGCCAGGCACCCAGTAGGTCTCCATGGTCAGCTTCTTGTCCTTGGCGTCTTCGCCTCGGTAGCCCTTGATTTCGACGATCAGATTCAAAAGGTCGTCAGGTCCATGGCCGTCGTCGACCCGCACGATGAAGTCGGGGCGGTACTTGCGCGTCTCCGAACCGTAGCGGTACGGCACCTCAAGGCCCAGGTTGTGGTTCTTGACGTAAGCCACGACACGAGGGTGCCGTTCGGCGACACGGCAGAACTCGGCCTCCCAGTCGCTATCAAGAATCACCCAGTTCACATGGCACTTGGGTGGCGGTCCGTTGGTTTCCCAGCGTTCGGTTTTTGAGGTGTTGAAGTTGACGAATCGGGTGGTGCCAGTGGCGTTGTACGGGTCCAGCACCGCCTTGATGGGCCGCTTGTTGCCATGCTCAGCCTTGGTAATCGCAGCGGTGATGCGGTTGCAGGCCTCGTCGGCCAACTCCTGATACATCAGTTGCGCGGGGTAAGTGTCGCCCTTGCAATCCAGGCAGGTGTCCAGCCATTCCTTGGTGATGCGCTTGAGCTGGCCGAATAGGTGCAGTTTGGGTTCGTCCCCCGGGTCTCGCCAATGGTTGATCAGCAGACGCTTGGTAAGGTGCATCAGCAAGGTGGAGTGCCGCATGTCAGCCAAGTGGTCCAGGCTGAGGTCAACGGTCTCGCCAATGATCCCGGCGTTCTGCGTGATGGAGGGGCCCACCAAGTCCGGCGTGAGCACCAGCACGGAATCGGCTGTGAACTCCGCTGTCAGCCGCTCATCGGGCAACTCGACCCGGTAGCCCTGCACGCGGGGGAACTGAATCTCCAACGCTGCGCGGTCTGGCTGTGCACGCACCTGCACCGTCTCACGCGGCGGCTGGGGTTTGGAGATCACCGGCTTGGCGGTGAAGTCAAACGGGATGCCCAGCACGTCGGCGTATTCGACGTTGAACAGACCCTCCTCGTTCAGGTCGTATGACTGACGGCGCAGGGCGCGGCCGATCACCTGCTCGCACAGCAACTGGGTGCCAAAGGCACGAACGCCCAGCACGTGGGTAACGGTGTTGGCGTCCCAGCCCTCGGTCAGCATGGACACTGAGACGACACAGCGAATCGAGTCGCCCAATCGACCAGCCTTGCCCACGGTGTTCATCACTTCGCGGAGCAGGCGTGCGTCGTCGAAATCTTTGCCTGAACGAAGTTCATCAGCCAAGGCGCCGCCACGCTCGAAGACTTCTTGCTTGAACTGTTCGATCTCAGGGCCTGCTGCAGCACGGAAGCTGTCGTCCAGCGCGTCGCCGGACTCCAGTTGCTCGCTGTCGATCAACAGCGTACGGGGACGGCCGAAGGGGTTGCCATACTCATCGGTGTTGCGGAACAGTTCCAGCCGTCCTGGTACGTGGGTGGTGCTGCCGTCGTCGTTCTCGCGATTGAACCCAGAGATGAAGTCGTAAACCAGCTTGGACGTGGAGGTGTTGTTGCACACCACGATGAAGCAGGGCGGCACCTTGATGCCAGCTGCTTGCCATAGGTCGAAGGTCTTCTTGTAATGACCGTACAGGGCTTCCAGCGCCGTTTGCAGCTCAACCGGCAGGCTCAAGGGGTCAAGTGACTTTGCGGCACCCCGCCCCTTCTTTGGCATGCGAGTGCGAATGTGCTCCCACAGGTTGCGGAACTTCGGCATCTCGCCACCCGGGATGTTGTCAGCCACGGGTACACGGGGCAGCTTAACGATGCCACACTCGATGGCGTCCATGAGCGAAAAGTCGCTCATGGTCCATGGGAACAAGGTGCCCTCAACGTAGCCGGAACCGGCAAGGAAAAACGGCGTGGCCGACAGGTCCACCACCTTCGCAACGCCAAGCTTGCGGTTGACTGCCTCTAAGCCGGTGATCCACATGCGGGCGGCTTCGTTGTTCTCGTCGGCTTCCTTCTTCTCATCACCCTTAAGCGCATCCAGCTCTGCGTCGGGCTTTTCGCGATAGCAGTGGTGGGCCTCGTCATTGATGACCAGCACATTGGTCATGCCCATCAGGTCAGGCATGACGCGCTGAAGCATCTGGCCTTCGGTTTCGAGGGTGTTCAGCTCATCGCCGCCACGGCCTTGCAGTAGCAGACGCCCACCTTTCGACAGCTCAATGCGCTCTCGCAGTTTGAACGCGTGGTAGTTGGTGATGACGATCTTTGCCCGGTTCAGGTCATCCAGCATGTCGCTGGGCACTAGTTCCCGGCTGGCGTAATAACTTTCTGGATCGTTAGGCTGCAACACGCGAAGACGGTCCTTGATGGTCAGGCCCGGCGCAACGACGAGGAAGCCTCGCGTGAACTTCTTACTGCCGGGTCGGCGCACAGCGTTGACGGTCTGCCACGCGATGATCATGGCCATCACCGTGGTCTTCCCCGCACCGGTCGCTAGCTTCAAGGCCAACCGCATCAGCTCTGGGTTGGCATCGTTGTTGGCATTGGCCAGATGATCGAGAAAGGTCTGGCCGATCTTGCCCATCTGCGGGGCGACTTCAGTGAGCCAGATGACTGTTTCGGCGGCCTCTACCTGACAAAAGAACGGGCGGATACTGCTGAACGGATGGTGCCGCCAGTGTTGCAGCAGACGCGCTGTTTCGGGCGTGACGCGCCAGTCGGCTGGGTTCTTGAGAGCACGCCACTTGTCTACTACTTGCCGGACTGAGTTGATGACGGCTGTATGGTCGTAGGCCTGCTTCTGGGTGGACAGTTCGCCCTCGAACAACAGGGCATCTTGCTTGGCCGCGCCCTTTTGCTTCTTGGCCTTGGGGATCGGGGTGATGAACTCAGCATGGCGGCGAGTTTCGACAATCTGCTGGGTCGGTTGACCGGTGCCGTCGAGTTCCCAATGACGGCCAGGGTACTCGTAGGGCGAGTTGAGAATCGGCTTCTCAAAAAAATGGTTGCTCACGACCAAAACTTCTCGATTCAAACGGAATTACGAAGCATTTTCATGCTTCGCAGGATTTCGTTAACCCTAAGATCGTTTGGCGAGCCAGTGCTATCTTGGCGTAGACCACTTTGCTCGCACAGTGTCAGAAGACTATCCATCAACCGATCCACCTCACGATAGCGGTACAGCCCCGCAGCCGACAGCAGGGCCGCGACCGGCTTGCCATGCTTGGCAATTACGATTTCGCCGCCGTCGCGCTCCACCTCGTCGATGGCTTTGGACAGGTTCTGCCGCACTTCATAGAACGGCTTGATCTCGTCGGTGGTGAAACGCATGGCGGTTGCAACTCGCGCAGAAGTCGATGCTAGTCGATTAAGTGCTGATTAGAAGTACAGTAAATGACGTCAAAAAATGCTGCTGCGCAGCAAAATTGTCATCATATTTGTGCATAATTTAGCACAATTTATGGTACAATTTTGAGAAATCGACGAATTTTCGTGATTTCGGCACTGGTTTTCGGTGCTTTCACGGTCCGTTGGTTCTGGCGCTGACGCTCGGACGAGCCATCAGCAAGTCCCCACAATTTGCCCCGGCTGACGTGTCCAGCCCTGCGCCTTCACAGGTCAGCGGGGCATGGAGTCCACGCTATGCAAATTGACCCCTCCGTAGCTGAGGCATTTGCGACGTTGCGCGACGCATTTCGCCGTGACGAATTCACGACGCTGCCGACCGCAGCGAACCTGCAGTACTTTGTCTGGTTGCAGCGTCGATTTTTGACGCGTGTTGCGAATGCGCATCCGGGCCTGCCGTCCGTATCCGACCGAGCGGCCCACGACATCCCGATCACGCCGGCAACCGAGCCCGCCTCAATCGCTACTCGCATGATCGCGAGACTGACCGAACGCCTGCATCTGGAGGCGGCCGAGATCGAACTGATTCGTCTGGCCGTGGCGATTTGCCAGTCTGATATGGACGTCGGTCCTGAACACCGCGCAGGTACGTCTCCGGGGGCTGTGCTTCGCGGTGTCCTGGCAGCGATGAACTGGACGACTGAGGCCGAGCGAAATCGGTATCTCGCGGTACTGCTGAGCGTTCCGCAAAGCCACATCAGCGAGCTGTTCGAGCCGCCATGGAACCTACCCGCGATGCACCTGCTGGACGTCACAAGCTGGCAAACCGCATCCGGCATCGACCGCTATGCAAGTGTGACCGATGAATTCCTGGCCATGCTCGACAACGCCTACCGGTCGGACGAAGCGCTGCTTGCGGACCTGGCCGTCACACCATTCGACGCGCTACTGTCCATGGCTTCGACGGAGTCAGCTGACGAGTTTTACGCGTGGCTTCCCTCGGGTGTCCTCGACTGCTACCGAGTCGGTCAGCAAGAACAAGCCCTGAGTGCCATGCAACTCGCGTCCGCCGTCCGTTGGTGGTGTGGTGTTGACTTGCCCGCCGCGACGTACGAGCCAGTGGCCGACCGGCTGCAATTCGAGCAAGTCCGGACGGTGATCGCTCGCGAATTTATCGCTGTTCGACAGTCCGGACGGCGCCCGACCACCCGCGACGTCGTGGCTGCGCTGTACCGCGCCGCCGAATAGACGGCACCCGCCCCGTCCGCGAACCGCCGTTCGCGTAGTCGGAGCGCTACCCAACGTCACCGCCGCCACTTGCTGACGACCGCTTCATTCCACTCTCACTGATCCGACCCCGTGCCGGACGCGTGCGTGCGTCCGCGCCGAGCGTTGTTGCGACCACTTTCTTCAACCAAGTCATTCACTTCACTGGAGTTCCCATGAGTTCTCTTGATCCACTCGATCCACAGAAAGACACGCCGACGCCGCGTACTCCGTCGGTTCAATCTGCATCAGGCCATCTGATCATCGTGCTGCCGAGCCGGCGCGTCCGATTCGGTCTCGGTCAAGTCGTTGCGACACCTGGCGCGCTCTCGCTTCTCGACGCCAAACTCATCTCACCACTGGCCCTGATCGGTCGCCACGCATCCGGCGATTGGGGCGACATCTGCGCCGACGACCGTGGCGTCAATGAGTCGGCACTTGCGGATGGTTCACGGATCATGAGCGTCTACCGTTTGGTCGATGCAGCTCGTCTGGCAGCGGTGCCCGCCGAGCAGCGGCATCGTCTACCCACCGTCTGGGTTATCACGGAAGCGGTTGGCGACGACGGATTTCGCCGCTCGACGACGCTTCTGCTGCCGTCGGAGTACTGAATGGCCGCACGCAGCAAGCGCACCAGCGCGCCGACGACATTTCGATGGCAACGATTCCATCCGGCACTGCAACCCGGCGATAGATTGACAGTCGCGGCCAAGCGGGAAGCACCGATGCCCGTCCATTTCAGTCAGTCCGATCTCGATGGGGCGTGCGGTGTGCACTGCGTCGCGTCGGTGCTGGTCATTCTGGGGCTGGCCAAGTCGCACGCGTTGACGCTGTCCAGCCGCCGCAAGTACGGTGTACCGGCGGATTTGTGGCGTGCCTTCGCCGACTGCTGGTTCTCCGGCTGTAGCCCACTGGACCTCGCCGACCGGCTGGATGGCACCGAGTTGCCGCTTCAGACCGAAGTGGTGACAGCCGACATGGGCGACGTAGAGCAGTTTGCCGTGAGTGCGCTGAGTCGCGGCGAACTGGTCATGGTCGGCTTCACCAGTGTGCTGAATCGACTCACCAACCACTGGGCACTCGGCGTCGGCTCAGAAGGCTTTCAGACCGGTCAGCGCGCCGTCGTCGACTCGTTGCTACTGCTTGATCCGGGGGAATCGGAACCGGTGTTTCGTTGCTTCAATGCGCGCATGCGACATCTCGACAACGCCGAACGGCGGCAACTTACGAGAAGAGTCTCCTTGAACCGCACGGCGAGCTACTGGTGGTACGAGGCGCCGGCAAGCGGTGGCGAACCCGTGCGTCTGGACAGTGCGGTTCGCATTCGGCGGACTTGACCGCACGGGCTACCCGCGCCACTTGCGCCGCTCGTGTCGATGTCTCCAGCACGCCGCGCGCCATTACACGCGACGCGCTAGTTGAAGGTCAGCGCGGGTCAGTCCGACGTGCCGCGTTGACGCCGTGCCGAACTTGTAGCGCCCTTGGCGCCGCGCATGCGCTTCGCAGGCTTATCCAGCACCGCTTGGTTCGCCCGACGCAAGCCGCCGCCTTCGGTGGTCGGTGGATGCGACAGTCGGATATCGGCGAACAAGTCGGCGAGGGTGATGCCAAGAACATGGCAAATGCTCGCGAGGCTCAATACCGATGGATTGACCATCCCGAGTTCCACCTTGGATACACGGGTGCGTTCCAGCTCGCCGGTCATGGCTAGCGCGAGCTGCGTCATTCCCCGTGCCTGGCGAACCCGGCGTATTTCGGCACCGATTGCTTTGGTAATGGCGTTGGGGAGTGTTCGCGGCTTACGGCGACGCGATTTGCCCGGCGTCTTGACGGACGAACTGGTGGTGGCGGCGGCAACTGACATGCCCCGCAGATTCGTAAATAGTGCCTATTTTGGAAACGTCTTAAAAGGCACATTTGATGTGACAATGTGCCAATGGAAGCACATCTGATTTCGACTTCGACAGGACTGTCGCGCCGATGCAGTTGGACGGAAGCACCACCGCCCGAAACGCTCACGACGGCTCAGGAATCCGCTCAGCGACCGTAACGAAAGCGGTGGACGCCGTTCGACCGTCGCGACGGTCCAGCTCAAACATCAGTCGGTTTGACACCGACAGCCAATTTCAACTTTGCACTCAAGGAGAACGTTACCAATGCGCAATAGATGGATACGCATCATCGTCAGTCTGGTGGTCACTTGGTCGGTGCACGCCCACGCCGCCGACGTACCCAGTCAGGATTTCCTGGACTCCCAGTTGATCGTCCGGGCTGGTATCGACGATCTGGGCAACGTGACTGTGGGCGAATTCTTGGCGGTTCTCAAACGCGCGCAGCGACCAGATGGACGCGCCGCCGAACTGCTCGGCTGGAGAAAAACCAATTCCGGCTACGTTCTGCGTGCTCGCGTCGCAAGCGATTTCAACCTGAACTTCGAATGGTCGAAAGCCACCAGGTTGGCGCTACTCAAGGACATTCGGACCGATGACGGCGAGACGGTGTCGGGACTGCAGTTCTTCATGGTGGTTGCTGCGATGCCGAAAGTCAAAGAGGCGCCAAGCGCGGAGCGAGCAGCACCGCCAACCGCCAACACGAACCGGAGTGGTGCGGCCCCACCGACCGCTGGCCAGAGCGCAGGACATCCAAGTCGGCGGTCGGTCACCGGAGTAGTACTCGATGGCTTTGAATGCGATGACTATTGCCACCTCGCTTATTTCGACGCGGCTGGCGCTTCGCGCACGGCAATCTGTACCGATGCCGAACTGTGCCGACGTTGGACTAAGCAGCCAGCCGCGTTCGCCGCGTTGGTGGGTACGACGGCAGACTTAGTGATCGGGCAACGGTTCATTCCCGAGGGCAACACGACCGGGGACAGCGTGCTGGAGATCAAACTGGCGACCAGCGGACAAGGCCAACCGTCGAACGGACAAGGTAGCTACGGTGCCGGCAGTCCGTTGTGTCGGCCTGGCGAATTGGAGGTGTTCGCCTGCTCAACTGGCAAGAAAGACGTGGCGCTTTGCGCGACCGGGGACGAGCGCGGTGTCGCTATGCAACTGGTCTATCGCATCGGCCCGACCGGACTGGCGACGACCGAAATGGTGTTTCCAGATACCGCCGGGTCGGCGAGAACTCACTTTAAGGGCGGATCCCAGCGGCTGGCTGGTGATGACCGTGCGAGCTTCGTGAGCTTTGACAAGGGGCCGTTCCGTTACGTGGTGTACCGCGCCGACGGGGCCGGTCAACGCCGGTCTGGGGTTATGGTCGAGCAGTCTGGCAAGCGAATCGCAACGCTCACCTGTGCTGACGGTGTACGCGGTGACTGGACCGCTGTCACGCGTGCCGGTCTACCCAACGACAGTCGCGGCCTGGATTTGCCGTGACATTGCTTGACACCGGTCGAGGAGCGATGTTGCGCTCTACGAATGGGTAACTGCCAGACACTTCAGCCAATGCTGCTTCTCTCGACCCATTGACTTTCCGTACGACGACGCCGACGTACTCCATACTTTGAATGAGCCGTTAGCGCCGTCCGCCCGAGTCTGTTCTGAACCATGAAAGGTACGAAATGAAACACTCACTCACAGCGATTGCGACATCGGTGGCGATGGCCATCGCGATGATCGGATGCGGTCCTGCATCGGCTCAACCCTCGAATCCCTATGCCGGTGACGCTGCGTCTGCGCCGGACGAATGGCTGTTGGTTAAGCGCGGTCCGGCCTGGTGGTACGAAATCAAGCCGAGCCCGAATCCTGTTGCGTTGCAGCAACGCGCACCCACGGCGGGCGAGCGTAGTGCCGTTGAGCGGGCTCGGGCACTGCTGGCCACGCGAGCGGCCAAAGCCATCGTGCTTCTTGACGGGGATACAGTGGTTCACAGCGAAATCAAGGCACCCGCCGACGCTGATTCCGTGTTCTATGGGTTCTCGATGGGGAAGACGGTGACAGCGATGGCAGTTGGAAAGGCGATCTGCGCCGATAAGCTGAAATTAGCGACCAAGGCAGCAGACTTGCTGCCGGAGCTGAAAGGCAAAGCACTCGGCGAGGCGACCGTTCGTGATCTGCTGCAGATGGCGTCTGGCGCCGCTGAACCAAACGCCGACAGTGCGGTGTGGACACCGGAGCAGTTTCGCGAGTGGCAACGCGGCAATCTGAATCTGTTGAGTCTGGTCAGCGAAGACCGTGTTTCCAAGGCTGCGCGCAGTCTGTTCTCGGAGTACAAGCCGGGTGAGCACTTCTCGTACAAGAGCACCGATCCGCTGACGCTTGGTTTGGTGGTGAGCCGCGCGACCGGGATGCCGTGGAATCAGTGGTTGCAGCAAAGCGTGATTGATCCGATGGGCGCCGCAAAATCCGGTTTGCTGGTGCAAGACCGTGCGCAGAACGGACTGTCAGATGGTGGTGTGCGGATGCGCCTGGAAGACTGGTTGCGGTTCGCCGTATGGGTCAAGCGCCAGTCTAAAGAGACGGGTTGCTTCGGTGACTATGTGCGTGCCGCGATGAGCACGCAGATTTCGAACGCCGGGAACACGGCCTCGCGTAAGTTCGGGAAGCTGTTTGGCGGCTACGGCTATCTGATCTGGACCGAGAACGACGTGGCGCCAAAGACCGCCTGGGCCAGCGGCTGGGGTGGCCAGCGGATCGGCTGGAGCACCGAGCGTGGCAATGATCGGATGGTGGTTACGTTCTCGAATACTGAGAACTGGATGCAGGAGGTTTACGAGTTGGGACGGGAATGGAACCATACACGGTGACATCGAACGCGGACACTCCATTCGGTGTCGAAAGGAAAACTCACGGACGCGACTGGAGGACTTTGAACGCCCCAAGTTGCGATGTGGCAACGAAATTATTGGTGTTCCCACAATTCACGACACCCTTGCCCGTACTCCCTGCGCGTCAGCGAAGGGTTTGACGGCTATCGCAACAGACCCTTCGCTTCGTTCAGGGCGAAGGGCAGCCCTTGTCACCAATTTTGGAAAGCTGAAAGTGTTGGCATTCCGGATGTTGATGTACCTGTAACTCCCGCGTCTCTGGGTCGCCTATCGGATGACCTTACGCTTCGCCCCCTGTCCTCTTGCTACGCTGGGGGCACTCACAGGGTCGCGCGAGCGATCATTTCGCGGCGCGACGCCGTCGGCGCCAGCCAGAAACTTGGGCCACAACTTGTTGTTTGACTTGAAGGCAAACCCATCCCGCACCAACTCTCGCAGAGGGAGTACGAATCGTTTCTGCACACTTGGACTAAAATCACAACTCGCGTCAATTCCGGTCGTCTTCAATACCCTGTTCCGATTCTCGCGGGTTGTCTCTGGGTTGACACCTCGAATAAATGCGAGAGTGTCTCCGTGTAGCCACGCGGCAAACTTTTGCTGGAGGTGCATGGGCAATTCGCCCACCAACGCCTCATCGGGGACTACGCCATCGACGCGGGTTAAGCGGTCGATCCACGGTTGTAGCTGCTGCTGAACAGTACAAGAGCGCCAAGCCAGTGGATCGTCAAGTCCGAGTCGCTTAAGACGAGGGCTGCGCATGGTGTATTCCACACGCACCAAACCAACGGCACGCTCGCACAATCGCTCCCGTGCGAACACTGATTCAGGCAAAGGATGTTTGAGCAATTCGAGGTCCTTGCGGTACACCTTGAGGGTCGCGTAGCCGGAGTGCTGGCCGACATAAAGCGTTTCTAGGCCGTAAGCAGAGACGTCCTTCATGTCCTCCGGCTGACTTGACAGCATGTGCCAGATGGAGCGCATAAGTGCTGTAGCGCGAAGTGCCGTCCCGCAAGCAATGTGCCCTGTAACGTCAACGCGCGCAAGTCGATAGGCACCGTTCTCGATGCGCTTCCTAAAGTGATCACAATATGGGAAATCAATAGCTGCGAATACTCGCTTGATACAAGCTACGCTAAGCTCGTGCAGGTCATGAATGCCGATGATGTTCTGTCCCGTAAGTAGCTTTGGCGCGCTAAACTCTAAATGCAAGTTGTTCCCAACACCGAACTGAAACAACGTGGCCGTTGTGGAGTACTCGGGAAAGGCAACGATGTATTTGAGCCCATCGCGTTTTACGCGTGGATTCCCGGCGGTCAATTCGGATAGCGATACTCCACGCGCATCGACCACAACGCGTACTGTGTCGATCAGTGATGATTTGAGTTGACCGTGATTTGCAGGTGCAAGCCGACAGCCTGGCAATGCCTGCTTCGTTGAAGTGGTTGCGCCTCTGTTAGAAAGCGAATTGGGCAGTGATGCAGTGCGTGCCAGTGGGTGCGAACGGTGCTTGTCGCAGCTTAATTGGACACGCTGCGAGGCCAAACCAGCTTGCATCAATTTTGAGCCATATTGGGCCTTTTGCGTTGCGCTAGTCCCTAAGTAGCGGGGTGAAGAGGTACGATTCATGAGGGTACTTTCAGACAATTCAGTAAATCAACTACCGGCTTGTAACCGGCAGAGTTGACGTATTACAGAGCCGCGCAGACTACCTTTATCGCTTTGCGCATGATGGCACTGCTCAGTTGTGGCGTGACAACGTGACACTTGCGGATTCATTCGGCTTCGACTTCATCGCCATCGAATCGGATCGAAGATCGGATGCCGTAGAAGCGCTTGCGCCTGTCCGCGATACGTACCTGAATCTGGCAGCCTTCGCCGTTCTTGACGAGGTAGCCCGCCTCAAGTAGCTTTTGCAGGGCCATCTGCAGGCCAAATTTTTCGCCCAATACTTCTTCAAGCACACCGGGCAAAAAGAGGTAAAGCAGGTCTTTGCCAGTCCCCTTCGTATAGCCAAGGACGTTGTTTTGGTCGCTTCGGCTGAACAGCGATATCGGCGGAAAGCGGCTGCTGTGCCTATCAATCAGATCGCGAACCGCATTGATGACCTTTTCACCGATAGGCGTACTTTGGTGTGCCTGACGGCGCAGATATTCATGCACAACCAACTTCATGGCCCGCGTTGCCACTTTTGGTTTGAGTTGCAGCACCTTCAGGTGGGCTGCCAACCAGCCTACGACCAGCCACGCTGCCAAGCCGCTAATCAGACGCAAGGTCACGCGGTCTTTGACGTCGTGCCCCTCCAGCAAAGTCGCTTCCGCGTCTTTTATGGCTTTAGGCAACCATTCGCGCACTTTGTCTGAGCGCTCGGCGATGGCTGGTATCCAAGTGGCCCACAGCGCCCCGTAGTGCTCGCCACAGGCCTGCTTGATCTGGTTGGCGAAGTCCTGCGCGGTCACGTCCGGCGGCAGTGTGTGAAATGCGCCGTGCTGTCCCTGCAGCACCATCTCAAAACAACGCGCCGAAAAGCCTTCCGGCAAAGGTGTTTTTTTGCCCCCTACCAACTCGACGAACGTCATCTCCATGGAAAGGCTGAGTCCGCATGCCAGTTCCGGCCCTGCCAGCAGCTTTTGGTCAGATGTACTGGTAAGGCGCTGCCCCCCGTTGGCAACCAGAAACAGCAGGCCCATGAATCCAGCGATGTCTTCGACTTTGTGCACGTCCTGCAAGAAGACAGGGGTGTCAGGATAACTCTGCATCATCGTGCGCAGACCGTTAATGGTGCCACACGCGTCGTCTACTTTGTCCGCGCGCTCCACTAGACTGCGTCCGACCTGCTGGAGTGTGGTCTTGCCAACGCTGCTGGGAGCAACGATGGCGAGGATCGGGACATTCAGTCCGAACGCACGCGCCACAGCCGGTGCCAGCGCGGCCAGTACGGACACCAGCATGTAGGGGTTGTCCTGCAGATGCACGCCAATGGCGGCATGCCAACTTGCAACGTCGCCATTCGACAAACGTTTCGGAGCATCGTTGACCACCACCACCTTGATGGGGGCAGGCGGGCCGATGTTGTAGACGTTGTCGCCCACGATGTAGACGCCGTACTGTTTCCCCTGAATCACTAGCCGGTGATGGCCATCGCGTTGAACGACGTGAACGGCGTCGCCGTCGTATTCCGTCAGGGCCGCTGCGAGCGCGCGCAGGCGCTTTGGCGAAAGTTGTCCAGCGAGCTTGGTTCTGACAACGAATTGCGCCAGGTCATCGCAGCGACCGAGGGCCAAATCCTTTACGGACAGCAGCGCGCGGATTGGGTTGTTCCGCGCGTCTACAGTTTCGACCAACAGTTGTCCGGTGTGAAACCCTTTGGCATCGACGACTGAATGGATGGTTAGGTTTTTGGGCAAATCCAAATTGGTCCCATCGACGGCCATTGATGGTCGAGAATTTGCGTTTGTTACGTGTCCTTTGAGAGACACGATTTTTCGGATTGCGGTATGTGTTGGCGCTTTTTTTTGAATCGTACGCATGGGTTTTTCAGCCGCTTTCAATGCATAGCGGCGCTAAAAGATTGATAGGCGATGAGGAAACCGTTGCGGCTTATGCCTCATTGAGGACATCGGCGATCCACCACCATGAGGATCGACCGACTTTCATGGGCTCAGGAAACTTTTTGTCTGCGATGCGCCGATACAGTGTCGGCCTTGACCAGCCTTTCACTGCACAAACGACGCTCCTCTTGACTTTGCACGGTATACCGGCTTTGTGCAGCGATATGGCCGCGTCCAGTTCAGTATTGACCCGTTCGCGGGATCGACTTGCCCTCAGTGCGCGACCCGACTCTAGTTCAGTCGGCGATGACCCCGGACCTGCGGTTTTGATCGCGTAAGGACAACCCAATGCCAAAACGCCTCTTGCTTGGTCCCCACTTCCTGGCTGCGTCGAACGACGATGTCGTTCGCTCGGCATGATGACGGTGGATGACCGCATCTTGTACCCCTGTCTCACGTTGAACACAGGTTGGATTTTTGGTGCGGCCGCAAGAATCTTCTAGACACACACATCGCGGAAGCATGTGCGTGGTTACTACACAGATCGGCGTGGGATGTGTGGTGGTGAGATGACCCAAGCGCAACTTCCGGAAACGAACTAGGCGCGTACACGTGTCCACAAAGTGGCCGGGCCGGATTCATCGCGCAAAGCAGCGATAATTTGGGTATGCATCAGTGCCCCACGCACTCACCGACCGTCTCAAGAAAGCTCACCGTTTTCTCGGTGTTTTCTACGGTATTTTTTGGGTCACCCAGAAAAAGTTGTTCTATGACAACGACTTATCAAAGAGCGGACACAATTGCCCGCTACGTTGAGCGCATGACCGCGAGGGCCTGAAGGCGACCGCACAGCACCTAGAATCGGTTTCAACAGTATTCATCGCAAGCGAATCCGGGGATTTTCCATGGCCACCAGCAAAGCTACTTTCAACTGGAGCGATCCGCTCCTGCTCGACCAGCAACTGACCGACGACGAGCGCATGGTGCGCGACGCGGCCGCCGCCTATGCGCAGGACAAGCTGCTGCCGCGCGTGACCGAGGCCTTCCGCAGCGAGCACACCGATCCGGCGATCTTTCGCGAGATGGGCGAGCTGGGTCTTCTCGGCCCGACGATTCCCGAGCAGTACGGCGGCGCGGGCCTCAACTACGTCTGCTACGGCCTGATCGCGCGCGAGATTGAGCGCGTCGACTCCGGCTATCGCTCGATGATGAGCGTGCAGAGTTCGCTGGTGATGGTGCCGATCAACGAGTTCGGTTCCGAGGCGCAGAAGCAGAAATACCTGCCGAAGCTCGCTACCGGCGAATGGATCGGCTGCTTCGGTCTGACCGAGCCGAATCATGGCTCCGACCCTGGCAGCATGATCACCCGCGCGCGCAGCGTGCCGGGCGGCTTCTCGCTGTCGGGCGCCAAGATGTGGATCTCCAATTCGCCGTTCGCTGATGTGTTCGTCGTATGGGCCAAGAACGACGAAGGTCGCATTCGCGGCTTCATTCTCGAAAAGGGCATGAAGGGCCTGTCCGCACCGGCGATCAAGGGTAAGGTTGGTCTGCGTGCATCAACGACTGGTGAAATCGTGATGGATGAGGTCTTCGTCCCGGCCGAGAACGAGATGCCGGGTGTTGAGGGACTCAAGGGCCCGTTCACCTGCCTGAATTCGGCTCGCTACGGCATCGCGTGGGGTGCGCTGGGGGCTGCCGAGGACTGCTGGCACCGCGCACGGCAGTACGTGCTTGATCGCAAGCAGTTCGGCCGTCCGCTCGCGGCGAACCAGTTGATCCAGAAGAAACTCGCCGACATGCAGACCGAGATCACGCTTGGTTTACAGGGCTGCCTGCGTTTGGGCCGGATGAAGGACGAGGGCAGCGCTGCCGTTGAAATCACCAGCATCATGAAGCGCAACAGCTGCGGCAAGTCGCTCGACATCGCTCGCCTCGCCCGCGACATGATGGGCGGCAACGGCATCAGTGACGAATACGGCGTTGCCCGCCACCTGGTCAACCTTGAGGTGGTCAACACCTACGAGGGCACGCACGACATCCATGCCCTCATCCTCGGGCGTGCGCAGACCGGTATTGCGGCATTCGCGAACTGAGCCCGGACGCGGACGGCAAGCGGCGCGGTCAACAACCTACCTCCCTGGTACCACCATGAAGCTCTACAACTATTACCGGTCATCGGCGGCATACCGGGTTCGTATCGCTTTGAACCTCAAAGGGCTGACCTGGCAGCACGTGGGCGTACATCTGCTGAAGGCACAGCACCGGGCGCCGAATTACCTGAAGCTCAATCCGGCCGGCCTGGTGCCGACGCTGGTGGCTGACGATGGCGCGGTGCTGACGCAATCGCTCGCGATCATGGAATATCTCGACGACGCCGGGCTGGGCGACACCTCGCTGTTGCCGAAAGACCCGGTGGATCGTGCGCATGTGCGAGCGCTGGCGCTGGCGTTGGCTTGCGACGTGCATCCGCTCAACAACGTGCGCGTGCTCAACTACCTGAGCGGTGAACTGGGTGCGACCAATGAGCAGAAGAACGCCTGGATTGCGCACTGGATCACGATCGGGCTCGATGCCTTTGAAAAGACGCTGGAGCAATCGGGCATGAGCGGGCATTTCTGCTTCGACGACATGCCGACGCTGGCCGACTGCGTGCTGGTGCCGCAGGTGTTTTCGGCGCGACGCTTCAACGTCGATGTGTCGAAATATCCGCGCGTTGCCGCGATTGACGCGCTGTGCAACACGTTGCCAGCGTTCATCAGCGCACACCCGAAGAACCAGCCCGATTTCTCACCGTGAACGTGGGAGCCTGGCGGCGACCACTCATGAAGCGGCATCCGGGACTGCGAACGTGGCTTTGGCGGTCAGTGGCTTCCGTGCGAAACGCCCGCCGAACAAGGGCGCAAGCGGTGAATATCGTAAAAGTCGATAGATGCTGTTTTATGGTGCTCAGCCCTTTTGGAATGGGCGTTTCCGGGAAAAGCTGTTGCTGCTGCTGATAGACTGCGCCAATGTCTGATTCCCCTGTTTCCGGTCCTGCCGTGCTCGATGCCCCGATTTCGGCGACGGCACTGGCCGAGGTGCGCTTTGACGCGCAGGGCCTGATCCCGGCTATCGCCCAGGACGCCGTGACCAACGAAATCCTGATGGTGGCCTGGATGGACCGCGATGCGTTATTGCGTACGCTTTCGACGGGCCGCGCCTGCTACTACTCGCGGTCGCGCCAGTCGGCGTGGATGAAGGGCGAAAGCTCCGGGCATTTGCAAATCCTGCGCGAGATTCGGATCGACTGCGATGGCGACGTGGTGTTGATGAAAGTGGATCAACTGGGCGGCATCGCCTGCCACACCGGGCGCCGCAACTGCTTCTTCCGCAAGCTCGAAAACGGCGGCTGGGTGAACCAGTTTGAGCCGGTGAAGTCGGAAGCGGAGATCTACGGTGAGCGCTGATCCGGCAGCGTCCAGCGCAAGCAGCGCCGACCTGTTTGCCCGCCTGGCGCAGACCATCGCCTCACGCGCCGGCGCCGACCCGGCCAAATCCTACGTCGCCAAACTGATGGCGAAGGCGCCGGATGCCGCGCTCAAGAAGGTCGGCGAAGAGGCGGCCGAATTCATCATGGCCTGCAAGGACGCAGAACTGGATGCCAGCGCCGAGGACCGTGAGCGTGTCGTTGGCGAAGCAGCCGATGTCTGGTTCCATATGCTGGTCGCCATGTCGCGCTACGATGTCGGTGGCGTTGACGTGCTGGCCGAACTGGCACGCCGCGAGGGTTTGTCCGGGATTGAAGAGAAGGCCTCGCGGCCCAAATGACCTTGGGAAACGCTGAACAAGTCCCTCACGAGCCGCGCATCGGCGGACTCGGGCGGCTGGCTTCGTTGCAAAGCCTCGTCGTAGCCCCGCTACGACTGCGTTTTGCGCCTCGCCATCCATCCCGATCCGCCGCGCGCAGCTTCGCGGGGACTTGTTCAGCGTTTCCCTTGAGCGACGCGGCCTGCGAAACCGTATCGGCAACTAATCCGTAAATCCCCATGAGCACCGATAAAGACTGCATCTTCTGCAAGATTGTTCGCGGCGAAATCCCGTCCAGCAAGGTCTACGAAGACGACGAGGTGCTTGGCTTCAAGGACATTCACCCCTCCGCGCCGGTGCATGTGCTGCTGGTGCCGAAGAAGCACATTGCGCGGTTGTCGGAGGCGCAGGCCGCAGACCACTCGGTGCTCGGTAAAATGATGCTGGTTGCGCCGCAGGTGGCACGCGAGCAGGGATCGGTCGACGGTTTCCGTACCATCATCAACGATGGCCGGGTCGGTCGGCAGGATGTGTTTCACCTGCACATGCACGTGCTGGGCGGCCCCGGGCCGCTCGGGCGCATGATGGCGATGGATGAATGATTGACGGCGGCGATGGCAACGTTCTCGCCCTGGCACTGGGCGCTGGTGGCGCTGGTCGTGCTGTTTTTGTTTGGTAGCCAGCAGGCTGCAACGATTAAATGGATGCCACCGGTTGAAGGTGGCGCTGGTTTGTTGATAGCGTGGCTGCTGTTTGCAGCGCTGCGCGGACTTTGAGGAGTTGGCTGATGGGTTCGTTCTCGATTTGGCACTGGTTGATCGTGCTGCTGGTCGTCGTGCTGATTTTCGGCACCAAGAAACTGCGCAATGTCGGCAAGGACCTCGGTGGTGCCGTGAGTGATTTCAAGCAAGGCATGAAGGGCGGCGAAGAGGCGGCCAAGGGCAACGTCGAGAACTCGGCCCAGGCCGCGCCGCAAGTGCTCGAAGGTGAAGTCAAGCGCGACAAGGTCTAGCGCCGGTTGGCGCAGGACGAATGACCAATGACGAATGACGAAATCTGCCGGATCCGGACAAGTGATTTGACCCGTCCTTCGTCCTTCGTCCTTCGTCTCTCGTCCTTGCGCGGAGCGCACCATGTTTGAACTTTCCTTCGGCAAGATGATGATCATCGCGGTGGTCGCGCTGATCGTGCTCGGGCCGGAGAAGCTGCCACGCGTGGCGCGCACGCTCGGGCACCTGCTCGGTCGAGCGCGTAGCTACGCCAATCAGGTCAAGCAGGACATTGACCGCGAGATGCAGATGGACGAACTGCGCAAGCTGCAGCAGCAGGCGCAGGATGCCGCGCGCAGTTTCGAGTCGGCAGTCAACGAGGCAGGACGAAGCGTCGAAGCTGAAGCAGCCAGCGTTCAGGGCAGCGTCAACGCGTCGCTCGCCGAAGCCGAAGCCGCTGCCACGAAATCGGTCGAGAACAGCATCGCTCCGGTACCAAACGCCACGCTGACCGCGCAAGATGAAGTGCAGGCGCTCGAAAAATCCATCGCCGAACAGGCGCAGCCTGCATCGGCAGCTACCTCGTCCGCTCCGGTGATCACCGCCGAGCAGATGAGCGCCACACTGAATCCATCGGACAACGTCAGCAAGAAAGTTGCCTGAATCCGTGCGTTCGAAGTGCCGGTGCGGGACCGCCGCAGCCACCCTGGTGAGACAACGTCGCGGCATGAGTAGCCGCTCCTACCGCTAAGTCCCGCTCTCATGTCCACTGATACCCCCCAGGAAACTTTCATCTCGCACCTGATCGAGTTGCGCGAGCGGCTGGTGAAAGCGGTGGTCGCCGTGCTGGTGGCTACCTTTGCGCTGATGGCCTGGCCGGGCATGAAAGAGCTGTACTCACTGGTCGCGGCGCCGATGATGCATGCGCTCCCCAATGGCGCCACGATGATCGCGACCGACGTCACTGGCACCTTCTTCATTCCGTTGAAGGTGACGCTGATGGCGGGTTTCCTGATTTCGCTGCCGGTCGTGCTCTACCAGATGTGGGCCTTCGTGGCGCCGGGGCTCTACGCGCACGAAAAGAAGATGGCGCTGCCGATCATTGTGTCGTCCACGCTGCTGTTCTTCGCCGGCATGGCGTTCGCGTATTTCGTCGTGTTCCCGTCGATCTTCAAGACTTTCGTCAGCTTTACGCCGGTGGGCGTGCAGATGGCGACCGACATCGACAAGTACTGGAGCTTTGCGCTCACCATGTTCATTGCCTTCGGCATCACGTTTGAGACCCCCGTGGTGCTCGCCGTGCTGACGCGCGCCGGGATCGTGACGGTCAGGCAGCTCGCCGAATTTCGCGGTTATTTCATCGTTGCCGCATTCGTGATTGCCGCCGTAGTCACCCCGCCGGACGTGTTGTCGCAGTTGTTCCTCGCGGTGCCGCTGGTGGTGCTCTACGAAGTTGGTATCCTCGTCAGCCGCTTCATTACGCCGCGTACCCGCGCCGACGCTGACAGCGAGTAGGGCGCGCCGCCCGAAGGCGCGTTAGCGGCGCGTCTGCGGTCGGCGACCCAGCGTGATCTTGAGGTCAATGATTTCACCGTCGCGCAGCACCTTGAGCGGGAGGGTCTGCTCCGGTGACGACATGGCGATGGTGTTGACCGCATCGCCGCGATCCGCAGTCGCCCGACCATTGATCTCGACGATCACGTCATTCACCCGCAAACCAGCCCGGCTGCCCGGCGCCCCATCGATGACCGCGGCAACGAAGGCGCCCTTCGACTCTTTCAGCGCCAGCCGCTTCGCGATGTCCGGCGTCACCGAACCGAGATTGGCGCCGATGTAACCCCGCTTCACTTCGCCGTGGGCGATCAACTGCTCCATGATCGGTCGCGCGATCGCGGTTGGAATGGCGAAACCAATGCCCGAAAAATCACCGGTGCGGGTGAAGATGCTGGAATTGATGCCCACCAGTTCGCCCTGGGCGTTGACCAGCGCGCCGCCGGAGTTGCCCTGGTTGATCGCAGCATCGGTCTGGATAAAGCTCTCGAACGGATTGCCGTCGGCAATCTGGGTGCGGCCCAGCGCGCTGACGATACCCATCGTGACCGTGTTGCCGAACACGCCGAACGGGTTGCCGATCGCGAGCACCACGTCGGCCACCTGCAGTGCCTCGGAGTTGCCCAGCGTCACCGCCGGGAAGTCATTGCCGTCGATCTTGATCACTGCGAGATCGGTGTCGGGATCGGTGCCAATCAGTCGTGCTGGCAACACCCGCTTGTCGGCCAGCTCCACCTGGATCTGCTGTGCGCCCTCGACCACGTGGTTGTTGGTGAGGATGAAGCCATCGGCCCGCACGATGACGCCGGAGCCCTCGCCGAGCAATTGCTGCGCATTGCTGTTCTGGTCGCGCCCAAAAAAGCGCTGGAACGTGGGGTCGTCCAGCAGCGGGTGGCGGAATTTTTTCTGCGCGCTGGTGGCGATCTTCACCACCGAGGGCAACGCGCGGCCAGCCGCAGCGCTGTAGCTAGTGATCGCACCACGCGCCGCCGCCGCACCGGACGGTGCCGCTGCAGGCGCGGCAGCGTTCGATGCCGCTGGCAGCGCCGGCGCGAGCGGGGGCGCTGTTCCGCCGGCGCGGGCGAGCCATTCTGGCCGCAGCGTGCTGACGGTGAACAAAATTGCGACACAGATCGTGCAGACCTGTGCGAAAACGAGCCATAATCGTTTGAGCATTGCGGTATTCCGGCGGTTCAGGGATCGGGCCCTGTTCGCACTATTTTCGCGAAAACAGTGTGAGCAGTATCCAGTGATGCGAAGTGAAATTCCGTAGCGGGTAGTTCAGCGTTTCTACGTGACGTGCTGCAAATAAAGTCGCGGGAGACAAGGCGGGTAGCGGACTACGCAATGAGCGGCGCTGGCAGTCAACGTGTCAGCGGGCCAATCGCGATGCCATTCATTGAGGGGCGAAAGATGCGTTCGGTGGAATTGCCGAATTTTATTCAACACATCGGGGCTCAGGGTGTGACAACGGCGACGGAAAGTTCTGTTCAGCGCGAGCAACTGACGCGCCATCTCAACGCGTTTCTGGAATGCCAGCGCTTCAAGGACGTCGCGACCAACGGCCTGCAGGTGGCCGGCCGCGAGCGCATTGCCAATATTGTGGTCGGCGTCACCGCCAACAAGGCTCTGATCGATGCCGCCATCGAGGCCAAGGCTGACGCCGTTATCGTCCATCACGGACTGTTCTGGAAGGGCGACAGCCCGGCGCTGGTCGGCTATCAACGCGAGCGTGTCGCGGCGCTGCTGGCGCACAACATCAATCTTTACGCCTATCACCTGCCGCTGGATGTGCACGCAGAGGTTGGCAACAACGCCTGTCTGGGCCGCCGGCTTGGGCTTTCGCCGACCGGCACCTGCGGCGAAGCCGGGCTGGTGATGCTTGGCCAGCTCGGAGTGAGTGCTGACGTGCGCTGTACGGTGCTGGCGGCCTATGTCGCCCGCCACTATGGGCGCCGGGTGACGCTGTTTTCGCATCCTGAGCGGCCGATCAGGACGATTGCGTGGTGCACCGGCGCCGGCGGGTCATTGTTGGGCGATGCCATTGCGGCGGGGGCGGACGCCTTCATCACCGGCGAAATCAGCGAGCAGCATGTGCATCAGGCGCGTGAGTCGAACATCACCCTGATCGCCGCCGGCCACCACGCCACCGAGCGTGACGGCGTGGCCGCGCTGGCAGCACATCTGGTGCAGCAGTTCGGCGTGAACTACCAGTTCATCGACATCAATTCACCGGTCTGACCGCACACTGGCGCATTCAGCTTCTTGCTGGAATGCGCATTGGCATTGGGCTCTACTGGTCATTCGCCAACAAGTCGATAGTGGGGCATTTTGGCGGTCCAGCCCTACTCAGATGCGGCTAAGCGCGATAAGCTGTTGTTGCCTGGGGCGTGTAACACGCCCTAGTTGCCACCCACAGTCGCCCGGCGTACGGCCAACCGTTCAACGGCCTGCCAATCCCACTCAATCCCGAGCCCCGGTTGTGCTGACGGAATCGCGAAGCCGGCTTCGCTGGCCATGCCGCAACCCTCGCCCAGCGTGACCGAATCGAGCTGCGGGATGTATTCCACCCACGGTGCGTTCGGCACGGCGGCGCAAAGGCTGACGTGCAGTTCCATCAGGAAGTGCGGACAGATTGGCACGTTGAAGCTCTCGGCCAGATGCGCACACTTGAGCCAGGGCGTGATGCCGCCGATACGCGCGACGTCGGCCTGAATGATCGAGCAGGCGCCGCGTTGCAGATATTCGCGGAAATGTTGCAGGCTGTAGATCGATTCGCCGACGGCGATCGGCAGGCAGGTGCTTTGTGCAAGCCGTTCATGGCCGCCAAGATCTTCCGCCGGCAGCGGTTCCTCGAACCACGCGATGTCGAGCGTCTCGTAGTGGCGCGCACGGCGGATCGCCTCGCCGACCGTGAAGCACTGGTTGGCGTCGATCATGATCTCGAAGCCGTCACCGACGGCCTCGCGCACGGCGCGCAGCCGCGCCATGTCCTCGCTGACGTGCGGGCGCCCGACCTTGATCTTCACGCCCTTGAATCCGAGCGCCTGCGCCTCGACCGACTGCGCAACCAGCTGTTCGGGCGACAGGTGCAGCCAGCCGCCCTCGGTCGAATACATCGCCACCCGCTGCTGTGCGCCGCCCGCCGCCTTGTGCAGCGGCAGACCGGAGCGCCGGCAGCGTGCATCCCAGAGCGCCGTGTCGATCGTCGCCAGCGCCAGCGCGGTGATCGCGCCGACCGCCGTGGCGTGGGTGTGGAAGAACAGGTCCTTCCAGATTGCCTCAATGTCGTCGGCGTCGCGGCCGATGAGCTTGGGCGTCAGATGGTCTTCGAGCAGCGCCATGACCGACGAGCCGCCGGTGCCGATCGTGTAGCTGTAGCCCGTCCCCTGCGAACCGTCGTCGCAGGTGATGCGCACCATTGGCGTCTCCTGCACCACGAACGACTGGATCGCGTCCGAGCGTGGCACTGGTGGCGCCAGGTTGACCTGCCAGAGTTCTACTTTTGTGATGCGCGGCATGAGTCCCTCTCAATCAGATACTTCAAGCCGACGTCATTCTCGGCGCAGCCGGGAATCCAGACAGCTGCCATTCAAAGTCAAGTCACCGCGAGTACTCGCTCTCGGCATTCTGGATACCCGCCTTCGGCGAGCAGACGGCATTTTGTGAAGGACGAATGTCGCGTCGTTTGCTACATCCCCATGTACTTCGGCAACCAGAGACTGATCGCCGGGATATAGGTCAGGATCACCAGGCTGATCAACAGCGGTACCAGCCACGGCAATATCGCGGCAGTGGTACGTTCCACGCTCAGCTTGGCGACGCGTGCCAGCACGAAGAGCACCATGCCCATCGGCGGGTGCAACAAACCAATCATCAGGTTCAACACCATCACCAGACCGAAATGCACCGGGTTGATGCCCAGCTTGAGCACGATCGGCAGCAGAATCGGCACCAGAATCGTGATCGCGGCGGTTGGCTCCAGGAAGCAGCCGACGAACAGCATCAGCACGTTGGCTAGCAGCAGAAACAGCCAGGGCTCCTTGGTGAACGCGAGCACCCAGTCGGCGATTGCGGCCGTCACGCCGGTGGCAGTCAGCATCCAGCCAAAGATCGAGGCGGCAGCAACGATGAACATGACCGTTGCGGTGGTCTCAACGGTGTCGAGGCAGACCTTCACGAACATCCGCCAGGACAGCGTGCGGTACCAGAACAGCCCCAGCACCATCGCCCACACGCAGGCCGCGATGGCGCCCTCAGTCGGCGTGAACAGGCCTGTGGTCATGCCACCGATCAGCAGCACCGGCGTCATGATCGGCAACACCGCCTGAAACTTGAATTTCCAGTCAGCGAGGAAGATCACTATGAGGCCGGTGATGACCGTTGCCTGCGCCGGCGCGCCCCATTGCACAGCGTAGTACAGCGCCAGCGGCCAGGCGATCACGACGGCCGTCTCGATCAGCGCACCACCAAAACGCGACCAGACGAACTTGATGTCACCGCCCCAGCCATTCTTGTGCGCGAAATACGCGACGGTCAGCATCATCAGCACCGCCATCAGCACGCCGGGCAGGATGCCTGCCAGGAACAGCGCGCCCACGGACACGTTCGCCATCATCGCGTAGATCACGAACGGCAGCGACGGCGGGATGATCGGGCCGAGCGTCGCCGATGCGGCAGTAACGCCGACCGCGAACTCGGTCGCGTAGCCGTGGTCCTTCATCGCTTTGATCTCGATGGTGCCCAAGCCCGCCGCGTCGGCGATGGCCGTGCCGCTCATGCCCGCAAAGATCACCGAGCCGAGCACATTCACGTGGCCAAGGCCACCCTTGAGCCAGCCCACCAGGGCCAGCGCATAGTTGTAGATGCGGTTGGTGATGCCCGCGTTGTTCATCAGGTTGCCGGCGAGGATGAAGAACGGCACGGCGAGCAGCGGAAAGCTGTCGATGCCGCCAATCATGCGGTGCACGACGGTAAAGCCCGGCAGATCGCCGCTGATCAGGATGTAGATGAGCGACGCGCCGGCCATGGCGATCGCCACCGGTATGCCCGTGCTCATCAGGCCAAGGAAGAAAATTTTCAGCATGGAGAGTTCTGCCTGTTAGCGGTCGGCCATCGTGGATTCGGGGCGTTCAAGCACGCTGTAGCCGCGCTGCCAGTGCACACGCGCCACCCACACCGAGCGCAGCATCATGCCGACAAAACCGAACAGGCAGACACCGTAAACGATATTCATTGGCAGATCGACGATGGTCATCTTGTAGCTTTCCATCTTCATCATCATCTGCACGGTGAACCACACCATTGCTGCGGTCAAGCGACTGGTTAGCCAGTTGTTCCGGGATGGGGCGCAGGCGACGGTTGTTGAATTCGGGGCGCGGTCGGGCTGAGTGCCAAACGACTAGCGGGATCGGTAACTCCGACGTACCGTCCTCAACCCGTTCGTGGTGAGCTCGTCGAACCATGAAACCGTGGAAATTCGTTGGGTGGGCTACAACCACCTCATGTTCAATCCAACTGAGAATTTCTTCGAGTGAGTGGTCACCGGCGCAAGCAGCGAATACCTACGTTGCGTCTTACGGTACGAAAACCGAACGACTGAAACGCAGTTTGCGATGATTCATCAATTCTTCGATACGCGCCGCTGCAACTTGGGCATGCGCAGTGCTTTGCGTGGTCCAACACGCTCCGAGGGATACGTACCTCTACGGCAATCGTTCGTCGGAGCAAAGCCAATGTCTGGCTCAGTCAACACTTCTTTGCCAACTTGTAGTTGTTACCGTCCCATCGCCAGGTAGGTCGACAGGCCCCCCGTCCAGCAAGTTGAATTTCCGAGAAACCAAGCGATTTCTGGCCGAGGACTTTGTACTCGCTGGCCGGTACGTCGAGGTGCCGCCTCCATATTCCGTCCTTACCTTTGCCATAAAGTCGCAGTTGTGAGCCAGTCATGCCGTAACACGAGCTAGTCAACGTGACGAAAACTTCCGGCTGCCCATCCTGATTGAGGTCAACAAGATCGGCCTGATAGTCAATTTGCTCACCGCAATCCTTGTCAAAGGTGCGACCTGACGTCGCCTTCATCGCACCAGCGGTTGCCTCAGCTACAAGGGCATTGGGCGAATTGCGCGTGCTCTGCGCAGCCAAATCAAATGGCAACGCGGAAAACAATGCGGCGCCAACAAAGAATCCAAAAACAACGTGACGTAGCATCTCTACCTCAGTGATCAATTGACGGCACACCTAGCAATGACACCTTGGGTTGTAACTGTAGGCAAAGTGAACCGCTGATTTCGCCGCTGACTGGTGCCAAGGGCCGGTTTCATCAGCCGCATTTCTTTCGCGATTGCGAATGCCGGAGCACAATGCTACGCTTTTGTGAAGATGAATAGTTGGCGGTGTGAAATGGCGTCTAGAAGTAGCAGTAGCGGACTTCTCCGGGCAGCTACGCTGGTTGTCCCGTTTGTGTTCTTCCTCAGTTCATACGCTGCATGCGCGATCCAGCTCAATGGTGCCCAAAAGCAAGGCGCGGCGACCACACCATTCGTGGCGAATCAGGGGCAATGGGACTCGCGTGTTGCGTTCGCGTCACGAACGTTCGCCGGGCCTGCGTTCGTCACTACCGACGGAGAACTGGTCTATCGTTTCACACAGCAACGAGCTAGCTCGCTAAACGCAGCGCGCTCAGTCCCCGTGCCTATGGCCCACAAGTCCGCGAACGACTGGGTTCTGGTTGAGCGATTTGTCGACCACAGTGGTGTGCCGATCAAACGTGTCCCACAGTCCAGCGGTACCAAAATTGGTGGAATCAACTTTTTTCTGTCTGGTGCAGAAACGAGTACTGGCGCTTCACCGTCATTGACTAGCTACGACCGCGTAGAGCTCGGCGAAGTGTTCAGCGGCGTCGCCGTTTCGCTGCGCGCAACCGGCAACAATGTCGAAAAGCTCTTCACTGTCGCACCGCACGCAGATCCGGCTGTAATTCGCGTCCGTGTAGACGGCGCTACTGCGCTCACCATCAACGAATCGGGAGCGTTGATCGCGCAAACCGGAAACGGTGATGTCAGCTATACAACGCCGGTAGCTTTTCAACTGGATGCGAACGGCGCGCGTGAGTACGTAGCGGTGAACTATGCGCTTCACAAAGACCAGCCTGGCTATGGGTTTACCGTCGGCGCACACGATCCGTCGCGGCCACTCGTCATTGATCCATTACTTCGCTCCACGTATGTGGGTGGTTCGCTTGACGACGCGGCATACGCTGTCGCAGTGCATCCAACGACCGGCGAAGTTTATGTTGCGGGTGAGACATACACCACTGGCAACAGCTTCCCCGGAACGGCAGGTGGCGCGCAGCCGAGCAACGGGGGTAATCAGGATGTATTTATTGCAAGGTTTAGTGCTGACCTCACTCAGCGCCTACAAGCCACGTACCTTGGCGGTCTATACGACGATTCCGCGAGGGCTATTGCGATAAACGCCGCTACCGGAGACGTGTACGTCGCGGGCGTTAGTTCAAGCGCTTTGTTCCCTGGTGTCGGATGCGGGTCTCCTAGCTCAGCGACCGGAGCGTTCGTCTCTCGATTCAATGCGAACCTAACCGTCCTCCACTGCTCGATTCGTCTCGGGTCGACCACATCGGCAAGAGCGCTCGCAATCCGCCAAGTGAATGGGGACGTTTATGTCGGCGGTGAGGCGTCTGGCTCAGATCTGGTTGGATCTGCCGGCGGTGCCCAGTCCACGATAGCCTCGTTTCCGCAGTCGGACGGATTCGTGGCTCGAATTGCACCGGATCTGTCGGGGGTACTGCAGGCCACATATTTAGGCGCTGGCGGCGACGATTCCGTGCGTGCGCTTGCGATCAATCAGTCAAACGGTGATGTCTATGCAGGAGGCAAGACAAACTCGGTCGGATCGACGTTCCCAGGGGTTGCTGGCGGCGCGCAGGGTAGCTACGGCGGGTCGAGTTCAGATGGATTTGTAACGCGCTTCAATCCGGCGCTAACTGTCATACGTCAATCAACGTACCTTGGTGGTCCAGATTGGGATTGGGTCAACGCGATCACCGTTCACCCAAATACCGGCGCTGTTTACGTCGGAGGCTTCACCCGTGCACCAGCGAATACGTTTCCGGGCGTCACAGGTGGTGCGCAGTCAAGCAGAGAGGGTTTCGAAGCAGGTTTCGTGTCGAAATTGAGTTCCGATCTGATCACTCTTGTGCAGTCAACTTACTTCAGCGGGCCCGGCGGAAATACGGTAGTAAATTCCCTACTTATCCATCCCGGCACGGGCGAAATCTACTTGTCTGGTAGCTCATCTTCGAACTCGATTCCGACCGTCGGCGGCGGGGCGCAGAGTACTCGCGCAGGAGGTGCTGATGCCATCGTGGCGAGGTTGGCGGCAGACCTGACGACAGTCTCTCGCTCAACGTTTTTGGGCGGTAGTGGCGGGGATGAAAGTGCCACCGCGATCGCTTACGAGGCTAATGCCGACTCGGTATTTGTCGCAGGGTGGACAAACTCCACGGGCAGCACTTTTCCGGGGGTTATCTGAAGTGCGCAGCCGGTCTTTGGGGGCTGGACAACTGATGCCTTTGTTTCTAGGCTGTCATCGGATCTCCTCTTCGCCGACGTTACTCCCGATCCTTTTTTCTTCTTTGCACAAGGCGGTGTCGCACCATCCAGTATCCGCACTTCCAATCCGGTGCTCATTTCTGGCATTGCAGCCGCGGCAAATATCTCAGTGAGTGGCGCACCAGGCAGCACATACTGCATCTCGTCGACCAGTGGATGCACTTGCAACGTTTCCAGCACATTTGTATCAACCTCCGGCACGGTCAGCAACGGCCAATACGTCTGCGTGCGTCATACGGCATCCAGCGTCGCCAATCAATTCACTGAAACCTTGCTCAACGTTGATACACAAAGCGCGCGATTTATTGTGAGCACGGGTAGCCCTATCCGCGTTTGCAACCTAGACATCGACGGTGACCTGCTTCTGTCTGCCACAAAGGAATGGTTGCTTATGTTGCGCGCGAGCTTGGGTTTTAATGCGACGGCGGCTGTGCAAGGCACGGGAATCACGGAGGCGCAGTGGAACGCCGCCCGCCCGTTGATCAACGCAAATTGCGGCACGAATTTCTAGTCTGCTATTGAGGAATACACACGACAAACGGGAAGGAAAGGGTGCAAGTGGACGACGGGCCAGTACGTAACTATGGCTATCGTGAATTTCAGGCAGGCGTTTCAAGGAGTGACAGCCAGCGAACCGCAGACCTGAAGATACTGTTCCATGATTTCAATACTACCCAAGCGAGCGCAAGTGCCGCTGCGCAAGAGGCATTGCAGGCGTCTCCTGTGCAGGGGACGCCTGAGCAACACTTTTGGGTTGCCGTCGTGTTGGTTGGTGCGATCGTCGCACTCCTCGGCGTAGGTTACCTGCAGGTAACCATCGAAGACTATTCCAGAAACAAAGCTGCTGCTACGAAACGCGCAGCATATTTGAAAACACGATATGGGTGCAAAGACAGCGTTCGCTACGATGAGTTCTTCCAACGTCGCGCGCCTGAATTGCTCGCTTACGCACGTGCTAACTGCAGCCCGAAAGCGCAGGCGCATGCTTACGTGCAGCTGGCCGAGCCTGCGTCCGGACGGTCACGCTATGAATTTCTGAAGTCTGCATACGACCTGTTTCTCGCCTCCGACGACCGCATAAACGCTAGTCGCGTAGGCCTGCAGATCGCTAAAGACTCGGCAGGTGCCCGAGAAAAGCTAAATTGGGCTCAACAATCCGCGAATTCCGCTTACGTAGCTAACAGTGGCGCGGACCTTGAAGCGGCACGGAACTTTGCGATGAGCGTTTCGCCTGGCAGGATTCGTCCTCAGGACGTTGATCTGCCGGCTGCATCGTATGCAAGGTCCGTGACAAATCGGCGCACTAACTACCATGAATTTAGTAGTCGCGAGCACACTTGGGTCGGCGCTGAACCCTAGCTACCTTTCGTCTCGTTGGTGTCTTTAGGGGCCTGCTTCGCGTACTTGAAGACCACGTAAATGCAAAGCAGTACGACAACGTGGCGGAGACGTCATGCAATATCACCCTGAATAATCCGCAGCATCCGCCGCAACGGCTCCGCGGCACCCCAAAGAAGCTGGTCGCCAATGGTGAAGGCGCCCAAATACTCCGGCCCCATCGCGAGCTTGCGTACGCGGCCGACGGGAATGTTCATCGTTCCCGCGACGTCTTTCGCGGTGAGTTGCGTCTCGGTGGCGACGCGCTCGTTCGGCACGAACTTCGCCCACGGGTTGTCGTTTTTGATCATGTCCTCGATGTCGGCGAGGGGCACGTCCTTTTTCAGCTTGAAGGTGAGCGACTGCGAGTGGCAGCGCATTGAGCCGATGCGCACGCAGGTGGAGTCGATCGGGATCTCCGGCGTGCCGAACATCTTGCCCAAGCCCATGATCTTGTTGGTCTCGGCGCCGCCTTTCCATTCCTCCAGGCTGGTGCCGTCGCCGCGGTCGGCGTCGATCCAGGGGATCAGGTTGCCGCCGAGCGGGATGCCGCGGAAATTGGCAGTCTCTTCAGCGGTGAAGGCGCGCTGCTTGGCGGTGACCTTGCGGTCGATTTCGAGGATCGCGCTGGCCGGGTCGTCGAGCAGGTCTTTTACTTCGGCGTAGAGCGCGCCGTACTGTACGAGCAGCTCGCGCATGTTGGGCGCGCCGCCGCCGGACGCGGCCTGATAGGTGGACGTCTGCATCCATTCGACGAGACCGGCTTTGTACAACGCGCCGACGCCCATCAGCATGCAGCTCACGGTGCAGTTGCCGCCGATCCAGTTGCTGATGCCTTTGCTCAGCGCTGTCTTGATGACCGGCATGTTGATCGGGTCGAGGATGATGATGGCGTCGTCGTCCATGCGCAGGATCTTCGACGCGTCGATCCAGTGGCCCTTCCAGCCTGCTTCGCGTAGCGGTTTGTAGATGGCTTTGGTGTAGTCACCACCCTGGCAGGTGATGATGATGTCCATGGTTTTGAGTGCGTTGACGTCATTGCCGTCCCGGAGAATCGGGTCGAATACCTTGCAGCCGGCAATCTTCGGCGCCGGTTTGCCGGCGGTGGAAGTGCTGAAAAAGGTGGTTTCAATGGCGTCAAAGTCGCGCTCTTCGCTCATGCGTTGCATGAGGACGGAGCCGACCATTCCTCGCCAACCAACGAGACCGACGCGCGGCACGGGTTGCAGGGCAGGCTGGGACATGATTTCCTCTCGGTGTGGAACGGGTTTGAAAAATGCTGCAATGCAGCGAACCCGCAAGGATACTGCATTTGCGGGCGATTCGCATGGTATTGCCTGATTTTTCAGCGGCGCCACCGAGGCGGCCGCGAGTGCGGCTAGAGCCGGGTCGCGACCAGCGGCTCGCTGCCGTTCCAGGTGCCGGCCATCGCGTTGCTGGTGAACATCGTCGGGCGAATGAATTGCTCCAGCGAACCCGTGGCCGTCCACGCGATGTCGATACCGAACGTGGATTCGAACCAGTATCCCCGGCCGTCCGCAGTGTTGGGTGGCGATTTCAGGTTGCCGGGCTTCGTCTTGCTGTAGGACACCCGGCCGCCTTTGCCGAAGTAGTAGTAATAAACCTTGCCCCGCCAGAGCACGCTCCAGTAGCCAAGCAGGCTGTCGCTGGCGGTGCCGTAGGTGTCCCCTGCGTCCCAGTGGATCAGCGTCACCAGGTTGTGCTCGGCCGTCATCGAGCCGGTCCACGCGCCGCCACCGCGCTCGGGGCAGTTGGGGTGATTGGCATAGGTGTGCATCGCCATCTTGCCGCCGCCCAGATAGATCGTGCTGTGACCGTGCTTGTTGACTGTCTTTGAGAAGATCAGGACGTCACCTTCCTTGAGCAGTCCGGCGTCCATGATGCGCTGGGCGTTGGCCTGATTGGTGAACTTGGCCAGCGTTTTGGTTTCGCTGTGGGCTGTCAGGCTGTTCAGCAGGTTGGGCACGCTCACCGTGCGCAGGCCGGGGGCGCCCCCGGCGGCGAGGCATTCGGTGACAAAGTGGGCGCAGTCGTTGAGCCCGTTGTAGGGCGGTGGGTTGGTCAGCGAATCGTCACTGCGGTTGTCGTACCACGACGCCAGCATGATGGCGCCTGGATAGGACGAGGCCTTGCGGTCGCTGAGCAGTTTGCCGGCATCGCTGCGCTTGATCAGGTAGAGACCTTCCAGCAGCCAGCGGGTGCGGGTGCCAGCGGTGTCAGGCTTGCTCTGGCCATCGTAGCCAAGGAAGGCGCCGGTCCAGTCCGCCGAGGATAACTTGCGCTTGCTGATTTCATTGGCGATGATCACTGGCTCGTTGGCAAGCCAGGCCTTGCCGTCCTTGCAGGGCTGGTACCAATAGGTGTTGGCGTAGGAAACGATTGCTGAACGGTCGATAGCCATGGCGTACTCCCATGAAACGGCTGGGGCGAAATACCCGGTCGGTGCTCCTGCTGATAGACGTATCCCGCATCGGGCGGGCGACAGCAACTGGGGAGGCGATACAGCTTGGGACTGAAAAGCCCATTCAATAAGGGCTCAGCCCGGTATTCGGCTGAAAGTCGACTGAGCTTGCCCGACTTGGGCCGTTGACCACTCCAGCTGGTACGGATCGGACCTGCTGGCGGCTGGCCGCCGGGTGCTCGCAAGCCGGGCAAAAGCGCCACTGTCGGGCGGTGGCTTCAAAAGCGGTGAGCCGATCAGATAAAATCTTGAGGTTGTCCGGCGCAAGTTGCTCGCGAGAAGCGATCGGGGTATGCGCAGTAGGACACGAAGCCTTACATGCGAGCCCTCGCGGCCATAACAACAAGTCTTTTCAAGCCACCAGCCTAGTGCGAAAGCACCCGCAAACGCAATGAGCGAACCTGTCAACACATCCAGACGCCGCACCCTGATTGCGGCCACCGCCGTGCCCGGCGCCATCACGGGGGCCGCAGCCGTGGCTCCCTTCGTGGCGACACTTGCCCCGTCCGAGCGCGCCAAAGCCGCCGGCGCACCGGTCGAGGTCGATATCTCGAACCTGAAGCCGGGCGAGAAGAAGAACGTCGAATGGCGCGGCAAGGTGGTGTGGGTGATGAAGCGCACCGCCGAACAGCTCGCGGCGCTGGAAAAAATCCCCGCCTCGCAACTGCAGGATCCGAAATCGGAGAAGGCCAACCAGCCGGCCTATGTGAATGGCGCCACCCGCTCCATCTCGCCCGATCTGGTGGTGATGGAAGGCGTTTGCACTCACTTGGGCTGCTCGCCGACGGAGAAGGCAACGCCGGGCGAATTGGGCAATGACTGGCCGGGCGGCTTCTACTGCCCCTGCCACGGCTCCAAGTTCGACTTCGCCGGTCGCGTGTTCACCGGCTCGCCGGCGCCGCGCAACCTCGACATTCCGCCGCACAAGATTGACGGCACCAAGCTCGTCATTGGCATCGGCCAAGACGGTAAGGAGGCGTAATCATGGCTGGCACTCCTAGCAATCACCCCTCAATGTTCAAGAACCCGGTGCTGAACTGGGTCAATGACCGCTTCCCTCTGACCGCGCTGATCAAGACCTCGGCCAGCGAATACTACGCACCGAAGAACTTCAACTTCTGGTACTACTTCGGCTCGCTGGCGCTGTTGGTGCTGGTGCTGCAGATCGTCACCGGTATCTTCCTGACCATGAACTACAAGCCGGATGCGGCTTACGCGTTCGGGTCGGTCGAGTACATCATGCGCGACGTCGACTACGGTTGGCTGGTGCGCTACATGCACTCCACTGGCGCTTCGGCGTTCTTCGTGGTGGTTTACCTGCACATGTGCCGCGGCCTGATGTATGGCAGTTACCGCAAGCCGCGCGAGCTGACGTGGATCTTCGGCATGCTGATCTATCTGGCGCTGATGGCAGAAGCCTTCTTCGGATACCTGCTGCCATGGGGCCAGATGTCGTTCTGGGGCGCTCAGGTGATCGTCAACATCTTCTCGGCGATTCCGTTCATCGGACCGGATCTCGCGGTGTGGATCCGCGGCGACTACGCCATTGGCGACGCCACGCTGAACCGCTTCTTCGCGTTCCACGTGATCGCGCTGCCGCTGGTGCTGCTGGGGCTGGTCGTGGCGCATCTGATTGCGCTGCACGAAACCGGCTCCAACAATCCGGATGGCGTTGAAATCAACGAAGGCCCGAAAGGCAATCGCTGGTCGAAAGACGCGCCGGCTGATGGCATTCCGTTCCATCCGTACTACACCGTCAAGGACATCCTCGGCGTGGTCGTATTCCTCATGATCTTCACCGCCGTGGTGTTCTTCATGCCGGAAATGGGCGGGTACTTCCTTGAGTACAACAACTTCATCCCGGCCGATCCGCTGAAGACCCCGCCGCACATCGCGCCGGTCTGGTACTTCACGCCGTATTACTCGATCCTGCGTGCGGTACCGCCGCTGTTCGGCTCGCAGTTCCCGGGCGTGATCGCGATGGGCCTGTCGGTAATGATCTTCTTTGCGCTGCCGTGGCTTGACAAAGGCGCAGTGAAGTCGATCCGCTACCGTGGCACGCTCTACAAGAGCTACTTCGCGATGTTCCTGGTCTGCTTCGTGGTGCTCGGCTACCTCGGCGTCAATTCCACCGACGTCTGGGGCCAGTTCGGCGACTGGTCGAGCTTCCTCGATACCAAGGATCGTGCGACCTGGGTGGCTCGTGTGTGCACCGTGGGCTACTTTGCCTTCTTCTTCCTGATGCCCTGGTATACCAAGGCCGACAAGACCAAGCCGGAACCGGCCCGGGTCACAATGCACTAGCCGAGCAGGGAGATAACAACAATGAAACTGAGAACACTTCTCGCCACGCTCGCGCTGGTGATCGCTCCTGCCGTAGCGCTGGCCTCGGGCGGCCCCGAAATCAAATACGTTGGCGTCACTGCTGAGCGGACTGACATCGCCTCGCTGCAGCGCGGCGCCCGGCTGTTCGTCAACTACTGCGTCAACTGCCATAGCGCGCAGTACATGCGCTACAACCGCCTGAAAGACCTCAATCTCACCGAGGATCAGATCAAGCAGAACCTGATGTTCACCACCGACAAGATTGGTGAAACCATGAAGGCGGCGATCAATCCGAAGGACGCGAAAGAGTGGTTCGGCGCGGTGCCGCCGGATCTGTCGGTGATGGCACGCAGCTACACGACGGAAAAGCTCGCTGGCTACCTGCGCAGCTTCTACACCGATGACAATCGCGAAACGGGCTGGAACAATCTGGTGTCACCCAACATCGGCATGCCGCACGTGCTCAACGAGCTGTCCGGCCCGCAGAAGCTGGTTGAGACGGTGTTCACCGCTGATGGCAAGGAGATCAAGACGGATCACGACGCCGAAGCCCGCGCCAAGGCGGCCTTCGTTGCCGCCAACACGATGGCCGCCTTCGAGCACCATTCCGAGAAAAAGGATGGCAAGACGGTCAACCACTACGTCGTGAAAACCATTGCCAGCGCTGGTCCGGGTGCGATGACGGCGCAGCAATACGACGCAGCGGTGGCTGATCTGGTCAACTTCATGGATTACGTCGCCGAGCCGCACAAGGCAAAGCGCATCCAGATTGGCATCATCGCCCTGTTCCTGCTTGGCTTCCTGCTTGCCGCTGCTTACGCGCTCAAGAAGGATTACTGGAGCGATGTGCACTAGGCACGTTTGATCCGCACCGGGCGTTGTGCGCGTACTGCGTTGTCGCCCGTGTCACCCGCAAGGCAGGCCACAAGCCTGCCTTATGTCTTTCATAGAACCTTGATTTCCGCGGTGCGAAACGTTGACAAGCGTCGCAAGCGTGGCACAGCAAGCAAAGGAAACTCTGCCCCATGATGACCCTGTACTCCGGCACCACCGACCCCTTCAGCCACCAGTGCCGTATCGTCCTGCACGAAAAGGGCATGGACTTCCAGATCATTGACGTCGACCTCGACCACAAGCCCGAGGATCTGGCGGTGATGAATCCGTACAACACGGTGCCGGTGCTGGTCGAGCGCGACCTGATCCTGCACGAATCGAACATCATCAACGAATACATCGACGAGCGCTTTCCGCATCCGCAGCTGATGCCGGCCGATCCGGCAACCCGCGGCCGTGCGCGCCTGTTCCTGCATCGTTTTCACCGCGAAATCTTCGTGCATGTCGAAGAGCTGGAAAAGAAGGCGCCGAAAAACGCCGACAAGGCTCGTGCCTCGATCCGTGACCGCCTGACCGAAATTTCGGTGGTGTTCAACAAGCAGAAGCACATGCTCGGCGACGACTACTCGATGCTTGATGTTGCCCTGGCACCGCTCTTGTGGCGCCTCTCGCACTACGAAATCGAGCTGCCGAAGACCGCCGCTCCGGTGCTCAAATACGCCGAGCGCCTGTTCAGCCGTCAGGGCTTTATCGATGCGCTGACGCCGGCCGAACGCGGCATGCGTCGCTAGGCGCGCGCGGTTACGCAGCAGCGCACCCCATGAGCGAACAATCCGCCAAGCCCTATCTGGTCCGTGCCCTCTACGAATGGTGCGTGGAGCAGGGCTACACCCCGTACCTTGCTGTTCGGGTGAACAGTAAGACGCGGGTGCCGGCGGCGTTCGTGAAGAACGGCGAAATCGTGCTCAACGTCGGCCCGCTGGCCACCCATCAGCTCAAGATGGACAATGACTGGGTGCTGTTCAACGCGCGTTTTAACGGCGCCTCGCAGGAGGTTGCTGTGCCCTTTGCCGCAGTGATCGGCATCTTCGCCAAAGAGACCGGCTACGGCATGGGCTTTCAGCCAACGCTCGATGCCGCAGGCACCGACTCGACCGACGCAGCGCCCGTTGCCGCCACGGACGACGACGGCAGCGCACCCGCCGGGAGCCCACCTGCCGTTGGTACTCCACCGTCAGGCAAAGGCAAAGTCAGTCACCTCAAGGTCGTCAAGTAAAATTCTGCAAGCAGTTTTCTGCACGCCGATTTAGCTCAGTGGTAGAGCAACCGCCTTGTAAGCGGTAGGTCGTCAGTTCAATCCCGACAATCGGCACCATCTCCCCTCGTTTGCTGCGCGCCATGCATGGCAGTCGGAGCGAACGGTTGTTACAGGCCAGCGCACGGCCTTTGATGTGCGCACGGCGTCTGTCAGGCACCGTCGCAGCACCGGCCGCTGTTACGCACGGCCAGATTGAATTCAGGAATCCTCATGTCGCAAAACTCCAATCGTGGCAACGCGCCACGCCATCCGCGTTCGCCTTTGCCCAAGCACGGCGGTCAACACGGCGCACCGCAAGGCGGCCAGCAACGCCCCCCGCAACAGCACCGCGCGCCGCACGGCGCCCCGCGCTCTGGCGGCTCGGTACTGTTCTCGACACCGCCCAAAAAGGTTAGTAACTGGCTCGATGACGATAGCTTTACCCAGCCTGCCGCAGCGCCATCGCGCACAGCCGCACCCGTCGCACCAGCCACGACGACGCCTGTCGCACCTGTGACGCCCGCCGCCGCGCTGACCCCGGTTGCGGCTGCGGTCGCCACCGGGACACAACCGGCGTCGGCCGACAACGGTTTCGCTGCGTTGGGCCTGCGTGACGAGCTGGTCCGTGCCGTGCTGGCGCATGGCTACAGCACGCCAACGCCGATTCAGAAGCAGGCCATTCCAGCCGTGCTGCAGGGCGGCGACCTGCTGGGCGGCGCCCAGACCGGCACCGGCAAGACGGCTGGCTTCGTGCTGCCGATGCTGCAGCGCCTCATGAACACGACGGCGCCTGTCGGCCAGCGCGGCAAGCGCCTGCCGCGCGCGCTGATCCTGGCGCCGACGCGCGAGCTCGCGGCGCAGGTGGAGGAGAGCGTGCGCGTGTACGGCAAGTTCCTGCCGCTCACGTCCACCTGCATCTTCGGCGGCGTCGGCATCAACCCGCAGATCGACGCGATCCGCCGCGGCGTCGACATCATCGTCGCCACGCCAGGCCGCCTGCTCGACATCTACGGCCAGCGCGCCATCGACTTCTCGGGCATCGAGATCCTCGTGCTCGACGAGGCCGATCGCATGCTTGACATGGGCTTTATTCACGACATCAAAAAGGTGCTCGCGGCGCTGCCGGCCAAGCGCCAGAACCTGCTGTTCAGCGCCACCTTTAGCGACGACATCAAGGCGCTGGCCGACCGTCTGCTCAACAACCCGCAGGCGATCGAAGTCGCCCGCCGCAACACGACCGTCGAGGTCGTCGAGCAGTCCGTCGTGCAGGTCGAAAAGGCGCACAAGGCGAAGCTGCTGATCCACCTCGTGAAGTCACGCAACTGGCAGCAGACGCTGGTCTTCACGCGTACCAAGCACGGCGCCAACCGCCTGGCCGAACAGCTCGAAAAGTCCGGCATCGTCGCCATGGCGATCCACGGCAACAAGAGCCAGGGCGCGCGTACCAAGGCGCTGGCCGGCTTCAAGGACGGCAGCGTGCGGGTGCTGGTGGCCACCGACATCGCGGCGCGCGGTATTGACATAGACCAGCTGCCACAGGTGGTGAACTACGAGTTGCCCAACGTACCGGAGGACTACGTGCACCGCATCGGCCGCACCGGTCGCGCCGGTGCCAGTGGGCAAGCGCTGTCGCTGGTCATGCAGGAAGAGCTGCCGCTGCTGAAGGACATTGAGAAGTTCAGCAAGCAGAGCATCCCGCGCGTCAAGATCGACGGCTTCGACCCGTCGGCGCTGCCCGATCCGGTTGCCGCCGTGTCCGATGCCCGCGACGCCGAATGGCAGGCCCGCGGTGGCCGTCCGGCACCGCGTCGCTCCGCGAGCAAACCGCAGGGTGCGCCGCGCGGTGGTCATGGTCGCAGCGGTAGCGGCGGGCAGGGGCGTAGCGGCGGGGGTGCAGGCGCAGGTAACGCCGGCGCGAGCGGACAGCAACGCACCCCCAGCAGCCCACCACGGACGTTTTCGACTACCGCCTCACCCAGCGCGCGGTCGCGTTCTGGCGGTGCTTCGCGGCGGTAACACCGCAGACGCGACAGACATGCCGTCGCGACGGCATGCCACAAGCATCGCCACGCTTCAGCGTCGCTACCTGGAATAGGCAACCGCACCAGTCTGAGCGTCAATAGTCAGTATTCCATCTTTCTGTAGCTGTGATACGACCGCCTGTACTTCGCTGTCTGAAAGCTTCTTCTGGAACAGTGCGTTGATCGCGCTTGAAAGTGTCATTAGCTTCTTGGGTCTTGTGGCACCCGGCTTCGACAGGGCGTCGGCATAGCGCTTCGCGCGGGTGGCTGGCGTCGTCGCGTTGTCCAGTTGGAGCAGAGGAATTTCTGCAATTGATTCCCGTCGTGCCGCGTGCACGGACTGTTCCTGGAGATGTATCACCAATGGATCAAATCCTTTGTCCTTAGAAATCAGATGGAAGTAGCCCATCGGGTCCAGGTTGGCGAGGCGGCCCAAATAGAACGCCATGTGGAAATCAAGTGCGTTCTTGCCACTGCCTGAAATCTTGATGTACTCCGCCCGATCCCCCAGCCGTTGTATTGCCGATGCTGTCTCTACGGAAATTCGATTCTGAAGCGCACCTACGAAGACCAATAAGCGAAATGACTGGTTCTTCAGCAGATCAACCGAGTCGAGACCAACATTCTCGTGATCGACAAGTACATAGTTGATTTTCACGCTATCGGCTCCTGTCCTGTTTGGTACCCACCGTCTGAGGCGCAATCGCGTCAACGATGCGTCCCCATGTACTAATCGACCCGCACATCTGCGCCACGTATTGCAGCGCCATGCGATGCTCCGGTTCGCTGTAGTCACCCAGCGCGTCGGCGACCATCGTCATTTGGACGTTGCGCATGTAACCGTCAATGCAGCTCACCATCACGCCATGATGCGCGAATACACCGCAGACGATGACCTGATCGCGGGTCATCTTGTGCAGCGTCGGTTCCAGTTCAGTGTCAAAGAACGCGCTGTGGCGTGGCTTGTGAATCACGTATTCGTCCGCCCGCGGTGCCAGCGCGTCGATGATTTCGCAATCGCGATCCGTTACATGGGCGGCGTTGAGCCCGTCGCCCCAGACCGTGAGCCCGAGGCCGCGCTCGAAGCGGGACTTCGCGCGCTCACCACGACAGAAAAACACCGGCAGGCGCGCACTGCGGAACGCATTCAGCAGCGACGAAACGTTCGCCACCAGCGGGGCACGATCGGTGAACAGATCGACCCAGTAGTTCTGCATATCGTGCACCAGCAGCACCATGCGGTCGGCGCTCAGCGGCCAACTGATCTTGTTGTACGCGACGCACTCTTCTGCGGGCAACGGATAGGGCGCGATCGGGTTGCGGGCCAGTGTGCGCTGGGATTGGATGGTGGTGTGGTGCGTGGTCATGCGGATTCCGGAGCGAACATGCACAATACCTGAATCTCTGTCTGCAGGCACCCTCCCAATGAACAGCACCATCGCGTCGTCCCTCGCCGGGCGAGTCGCCCTGATTACCGGCGCCAACACAGGCATTGGCCTGGTGACCGCGCGTGAGCTGGCGCAGCGCGGTGCGCATGTATTCGTTGCCTGCCGGTCGCAGGAGAAGGGGCGCGCCGCCGTCAATGAAATTCGCGCCGCCACGAGCGGGGCGCAAGTGGAACTGCTGCCGCTCGACCTCGGCGATTTCGACTCCGTACGCCGCTGCGCCGCCGCCTTTCTGGCGCGCGACCTGCCACTGCATCTGCTGATCAACAATGCTGGCCTCGCCGGCGCACGCGGCCTCACGGCTTCCGGTTTCGAACTGGCGTTTGGTACCAATCATATGGGGCACTTCCTGCTGACGCAGTTGCTGCTTGACCGCATCAAGGCGTCAGCGCCAGCGCGGATTGTCACGGTGTCCAGCCGTGCCCATACTCGGGTGCCGGGCATTGATTTTGAGGTGCTGCGCGAGCCGACAAAAACGCGAACCGGGTTTCCGGAATACGGCGTGTCGAAGCTGGCTAATCTGCTGTTCAGCGCCGAGCTTGGCCGCCGGCTGGCGGGCACCGGCGTCAACACCTATGCGCTGCATCCCGGCGTGGTGGCGACTGATGTCTGGCGTGAGGTGCCATGGTTGCTGCGTCCGCTGATCAAACTGTGGATGATCTCGACCGAAGAGGGGGCGCAAACGACCATCCACTGCGCGACTTCGGAGGCTGTGGTTGGCGAAACGGGGCTCTACTACGACAAGTGCAGACCCATCGCCCCCAGCCGTGCCGGGCGCGATGCGGGGCTTGCGGCAGAGTTGTGGCAGCGCAGCGAGGCTTGGTTAGCCGCTGTGGGCGAGTAGTCGGTCCAGCAGCGTACTGAGCTGCTGCTGCTCGGCGCTGTTCAGGCAACCAAAGATCTCTGCGTTGCGCTGCGCGATCAGCTGCATCACGCGATGCCAGGCAGTGTTGCCCGCCGCGGTCAGGCTGAGCACCACGCCACGGCCATCGGCGTTACTTGCGGTCTTGCTCACCAGCCCTGCGTCCACCAGCGCCTGCGCGGCACGGCTGGCTTGGCCTTTGGTCAGGTGGGCGTGGGCGGCGAGATCGTTCACCGACAGTGGCGCGAAACTGCCGATCGCGGCGAGGCATCGACCGTCGCTGATTGACATGCCGGTGTGCTCGGCGTAGGCACGGTTGCTCTGCAGATCGGTCAGCTTGTGCAGACGATGCAGACGCCACGTCAGCGTACGTTCCAGCGCGGGGGATGATGGGGCCGCCGGTGCGCCGAGTCCGCCAGGCGATGCGCGGCGCTTGCTCATGTGTTGCTAAGCCGCTCCGCTTGCGCGATCAACGCCAGTGCTGGCGCTGCGCCGGCCTGCTCGGCAAGCAGTGACAGCGCAAGGGTTGCCAGCAACAGCGGGGCGCGTGCTTCACCAGTGCGTGCAATTGCCTCGGCGAGCGCGGTGTAGGTGGTGTCCAGTTCAGCATGGGTCATGCGGTCCTCGCGGTCTGCTGCAATGCGTTGTCGATGATGGCGGCGATGTCGGCCTCGCGACCGTCACGCCAGCGGCCAAGCACATAGCCGTCCGGTCGGATCACGCAAAGCGTGCCAGCCGCCGCCGCGTAGCGTTCGCGCATCTGCCCGAGCACATCGTGGATTTCACCGTCGGCTGTGGCTGCGGTATCGCGTACACGGTAAACGCGCGCCAGATTGTGAACATTGGCAGCGGGTGCGATGTCACCGAAACAGAGCACCACGAAGTGCTGGCCGAACAGTTCGCTCAGATGCCGCGCGCCGCTGATAGTTTGAATGCTGGCCTCGGGTGCAGGCAGGCCGGCATGCGGTCCGCCGTCGAATTCGCCGACGTCGCCGATATTGAGCGGGGAATCGAGGTACTCGATGGGCGTGGTCTGCCGTGGGTTGACCAGCGAGCGGACACTTTCGTCCTCCAGCGCCAGCCGCAGCGCCGCCTCGCGCATCAGCCTAAAACCATAGTTGGGTGGCGCCATGAATTCGGTGCTCTTGGCGCCGTAACGGATGTTTTCGCGAGCGGCATGGACGCGTTCGGTTGAGTAACTTTCGAGCAGCGAATCCGCTGCCTCACCGCGCATCACAGCCGCCAGCTTCCACGCCAGGTTGCTGGCGTCATCAAGCCCCGAATTGAGTCCGCGTACACCGAAGATAGGCACCAGATGCGCAGCATCGCCGGCAAACAGCACACGGCCGTGGCGATACTGCGGCAGCGTCAGGCATTTGGCGTTGTAAATCGAAATCCACAGTGGCTTCCACGGTGCCGTCTCGCTAATCATGTCGAGATGGCTTTGCACGCGCGGCAGTACGTTCTCGGGTTTCACCGCCTCCGCCGGGTCTTCATCGTCGCGGATCTGGTAATCGATGCGCCACACATTGTCCGGCTGCCGGTGCATCAGGATGGTGGAGCCGGGGTTTGACGGCGGGTCGAACCACGCCAGCCGCTCCACCGGGCGCGACGTCGCCTGCTCGATGTCGACGATCACGTAGCGACCGTCGTATTGCATGCCCGTCAACTGCAGTCCGAGCAATTCGCGCACCGTGCTGCGGCCACCGTCGCACGCGATCACCCAGTCGGCCTCGATGTTATGTTTGCTGCCGTCGGCGCTGACCACCTCAACGGCGGCGCCATCCCCATGCTGCGTGACGTCGCTGACCCGCGTTGACCAGCGCACATCGACAAGGCCAGTCGCGATTGCTGCGTCATGAGCGAACTCTTCCGCGTAGTACTGCTGGATATTGACCATCGGCACGAAGCGCTGCGTCGGCTCTGCGGGCATCTCAAAATGCAGCACTTCGCGGTCACGGAAATAGCTGCGCCCGCCGACCCACGAGAGCCCTTTGTCCAGCATCGGTTTATCAGCACCGATCCAGCCGAGGATTTCCAGTGAACGGCGCGACATGCAAATCGCCCGGCTGCCGTCGCAATAACCGCTGTCGGCTTCGATGACAGTCGAGGCGATGCCCTGCCGCGCCAGCAGTGCCGCCACGGTGAGCCCCACCGGACCGCCACCGGCGATCAGCACGGGCGTATGCGCGGGTAATGCAGGTGTGGCTTGGTTTATGGCAGTGCGGGTCATGGGGATCCAGTTACGGCCCAACTGCCGTCAAGAAATGTGTTGGAGGCATCATTATCCAGAGAAATGGTTGCGTGCGCAACCAAAATGTGACTTTGAAAATTGACTGATGTGTCGCACCTGATAAAAAAACGCCCAAGCAGCCTTTTCTGGCACGCCACGTCATCTGAGGAAACGCTGAACAAGTCCGACACGAGCCACGCATCGACGGGCTCGGGCGACCGGCAGTGTTGCAAAGCCTCGCCTTAGCCCCACTGCGACTGAGTCTTGCGCCTTGCCATCCACCCCGATCCACCGCGCGCAGCTTCGCAGGGTCTTGCTCAGCGTTTCCCTGATTCGTTCACAAGATCGAGTCACTTTGCTTCCAGTGTTGCGATGGCTACGCGTAGCGCCTCAAGTAATGCCTCGCGCAACGGGTGCGCCGCTGACACCTGTGGTACCAGTGCCGAAACCGCGAACGGGATGGATGCCGAGAGCGGGCGCACGGCCAGGGCAGGCCCCGCCATGGCCATAGCGGTGAGTGGGTTAACGATGGCTACGCCCAGACCCTGAGCCACCATCGCACATACCGCCACGGCGCTGGCGGCTTCTAGGTGCAGCCTGCGTACCACACCCGCCTGTTGAAACAGGGCGTCAATGGCTCGCCGATACGGGTCAGCTGTGGCCAGGCTGATGAAAGGCAGGTGCGCGAAGTCGCGGGGATGCAGGTGCTTCTTGCGGCACAACGCGTGTCCTGCGGGCAGCACGGCCACTTCGTTGGCCTGCAACAGTGCAATGCGACTGGTTCCGATGGGAGGTTCGCTGCTCTCGCACAAGCCCAAGTCAAAGCGCTGTTCGCTCATGGCTTGCTCCAGCCAGGGCGAATCGAGCGGTGTCACGCTTACTTGGGCGTCGGGAAGGGTGTGACACAACCGCGCCAGGGCCTGCGGCACAAGCGCATGGGCTAGCGCTGGTAGACAGGCCAGCTGCAATCGGGTGTTGCTATGCGCGCGCAGCTCCAGGGCACGATGGGCGACCTGATCCAGTCCGATGAAACTGCGCTCCACTTCCTGCATCAGCGCCTGGGCACGTACCGTGGGGCGCAGGCGGCCACGCACGCGGTCGAACAAAGTGTAGTCGAGCAATTGTTCCAGGCGTGCCAGCTCGCGACTCAGCGTGGGTTGAGAGGTGTTCGCGACTTCGGCGGCCCGGCTCAGATTGCCCTGCAGCATGACGGCGCGGAACAGCGCCAACTGGCGGTGGGTGAGGGCAGGAGGTGTCGAGTTCATGGCTCGTACTATATCCAATTTGCATAGATACATAACAAATATGGCATTGATTGAAATTACGCTTGCAGACAACATGGCGGCATGAATCCATTTGCCCCTTCCCAACTCGCTGCCATCGCCCAGCAGTACGGCACCCCGGTCTGGGTGTACGACGCGGCGACTATCCGCAGCCGCATTGGCGCGCTCCAGGCCTTTGACGTCGTGCGCTTCGCGCAAAAGGCCAACTCAAACACCCACATCCTGCGCCTGATGAAAGCCCGGGGCGTGCTGGTCGATGCAGTGTCTCTGGGCGAGATGGAACGCGCCCTGGTGGCTGGTTTCGCACCGGGTTTGCGGATGGACGGCCATGCCGACATCGTCTTCACTGCCGACATCCTGGATCGCGCCACACTGGCTCGTGTGGTCGAGCTCGGGGTGCCAGTGAACTGCGGTTCGATCGACATGCTCGACCAGCTCGGCAGCGTGAACCCCAGGCACCCGATATGGCTGCGCATCAACCCTGGCTTCGGCCATGGCCATTCCAGCAAGACCAACACCGGCGGTGAGCACAGCAAGCACGGGATATGGCACGGCGAGCTGGCGCGCGCGCTGGATACGGTGAAAGCCCGCGGCTTGAAGTTGCAGGGGTTGCACATGCACATCGGCTCGGGCGTGGACTACGGCCATCTTCAGCAGGTGTGCGGTGCCATGGTGGCGCTGGTGAAGGCTGTGAAGGCTCGAGGGCTGGATCTGCACGCTATCTCCGCTGGCGGCGGACTGTCCATTCCCTACCAGGCAGGGGAGCCGGTGATCGACACCGCACACTATTTCTCGTTGTGGGACGCCGCGCGAGTCCAGGTGCAGGCGCTGCTGGGCCACGCCGTGACGCTGGAGATTGAGCCAGGGCGCTATCTGGTGGCCGAGTCGGGCGTGCTGGTGAGCGTGGTGCGCGCCACCAAGCGTCAGGGCAGCCAGCATTTCATGCTGGTGGACGCCGGGTTTTCTGATCTCATGCGCCCGGCCATGTACGGCGCACACCACGGCATTGAACTCATCCGTGCCGACGGCACGCCCGCGCACGGTGCGCTCCAGCCCACGGTGGTAGCCGGGCCGCTGTGCGAGTCGGGAGACGTGTTCACGCAAGGTGAGGGCGGCGTCGTGCTGCAGCGCGATCTGCCACGCGCACGGGTGGGCGACTGGCTGGTGTTGCACGACACTGGCGCCTACGGCGCATCCATGTCATCGAACTACAACTCCCGCCCGCTGAGTCCGGAAGTGCTCGTTGACAAAGGCATTGTTCATCTCATCCGGCGCAGGCAGCGGATTGACGAACTGCTTGCACTCGAGGCAATCGCTGCGACGGATCGCCGCCGATGTCCCACGCGCATGTTTGCGGGCACGCAATAGCAAAAAACATGCGAAGCAAATTGGCGCCCCGGAGACGAATCGAACGTCCGACCTTCCCCTTAGGAGGGGGAAGCTCTATCCACTGAGCTACCGGGGCGAAGCAGTAATTGTGGCAAAAAATGGCCGTAGGGCACATATCCCGCGTTCGCTGCACTACGGCAAACCACGGTGGCTACACTTCCATTCATGACTGAGAACGCTGCTGCTGCATCCGTTTCCACGCCGTTGCCGGCGGCCACGCCTGTGGCTGTGCTGGGCGCTGGCTCTTTCGGCACCGCGCTCGCCATCCAGCTTGCGCGGCGCGGCTCGCGCACCCGGCTGTGGGGGCGTGACGTCACGGCCATGCAGGATGCTGAACGTACGCGGCGCAATCCGCGCTATCTGACTGAATGCGAGTTCCCGGCGACGCTGGTCGCCACCGCCGATCTCGACGCCGCGCTGCGCGACGCCCAGGACATCATCATCGCCACGCCCAGCCATGCCCTGCGCGGCACGCTGGAGACGCTGAAGCCGCGCCTCGGTGATGGTGACGGCGCACATCAGGGCGTGGTGATTGCCTGCAAGGGCTTTGAGCCGGGCACCGGCAAACTGTCCCACGAGGTTGCTGCCGACGTATTGGGGCCGCAACACCCGTATGCCGTGCTGTCCGGCCCCACCTTTGCTGCAGAACTGGGCCACGGCCTGCCCACAGCGGTGATCATCGCGTCGAAGGATGCGGCATTCGCCGAGCGCATTGCACATCGCCTGAACGGCGGTGGCTTTCGCGCCTACACCGGCAGCGACGTGATCGGCGTCGAGCTCGGTGGCGCGGCCAAGAACGTGATCGCCATCGCGGCAGGCACGTCCGACGGTCTGGGTTTTGGCGCCAACGCACGCAGCCTGCTGATCACCCGCGGCCTTGCCGAAATCCGGCGTCTGGGCGACAAGGTGGGCGCGCAGGCAGAGACGCTGATGGGTCTCGCCGGTCTGGGCGATCTGGTGCTGACCTGCACCGACAACCAGTCGCGCAACCGGCGTATGGGCTTGCTGCTGGCCAGCGGCAAAAGCGTCGCGGAAGCGACCGCCGAAATCCAGCAGGTGGTGGAAGGCATCAAGGCTGCCCCCGAGGTGCATCGCCTGGCGCAGCGCTACGGGGTCGCGATGCCGATCACCGAGGTCGCCTGCGCGGTGATTGACGGCCGCATGACACCGCGCGAGGCGTTTGCCACGCTGGCGTCCCGCTCAGTGCGGGCCGAAGCGAAATGAGTACTGCGACGACAGCCGCCGGGCATCTCAATCCCGCCACCTCCAGTGCCTGGCAGGCGTTGCTCCGCCACGCTGAAAGGCAGAAGGAAATCGGTTTCCGTGTCGCCGGCGCCTTCGCGCTTGACCCGGAGCGCGCCAGCCGTTTCAGTATTGATGCCGCCGGGCTGACGCTGGATTACTCCAAGCAGCGCATCGACACGCAGACCATGCAACTGCTGCTGGCGCTCGCAGCCGAACGCAACGTGGCGGGCCGCCGCGATGCGATGTTCGCCGGTGAGAAGGTCAACACGACCGAGCACCGCGCCGTGCTGCATGTCGCCCTGCGCGAACCAGCGGTTGGCGCGCGGCAGCACATCGTTGATGGCGTTGATGTGGTTCCCGCAGTGCATGCCGAGCTGGCCCGCATGCGCGCGTTCAGCGAGCAGGTACGCGCCGGCGCGTGGCGCGGGCGCACCGGGCAGGCGATCACCGATGTCGTGAACATTGGCATCGGTGGCTCCGATCTTGGCCCGCAGATGGTGTGCGAGGCGCTGCGACGCGACATCCACCCGCGGCTCAGGACACACTTTGTCTCCAACGTCGATGGCGGCGATCTTGATCGCGTGCTGGCGGGGCTCAATGCGGCGACGACCCTGTTCATCGTGTCGTCGAAAACGTTCACCACGCAGGAGACGATCATGAACGCCCGTCGCGCGCGGGAGTGGTTCCTGGCCAGCGACGCCCAGCAGGCCGATGTCGGCCAGCACTTCGTCGCGGTGACCACCAATCTGCCTGCCGCAGGCGCGTTTGGCATCGCCAGCACCAATTGCTTCCGCTTCTGGGACTGGGTCGGCGGGCGTTATTCACTGTGGTCGGCAGTGGGCCTGAGCGTGATGATCGCCATCGGCGGCGAGGCCTTTGCTGAACTGCTGGCTGGCGCGCACGCGATGGACGAACATTTCGTCACCGCGCCACTTGCCACCAACATGCCTTGCGTGCTGGCGCTGGTGGGAATCTGGAACGGCAATTTTCTCGGCGCCAGCAGTCTTTGCGTGGCGCCGTATGCGCAGGATTTGCGGCGGCTGCCCGCCTATCTGCAGCAACTTGAAATGGAGAGCAACGGCAAATCCGTCGCCCTCGACGGCACGCCGCTGGCAACGACGAGCGGCAGCGCCATCTGGGGCGAGCCCGGCAGCAACGGGCAGCACGCCTACTTCCAGTTGCTGCATCAGGGCACCGGCCTGATGGCGGTGGATTTCATCGCTTCGCTGGCGCTGACCGGGACCTCGCCCGAGCATCATCGTGTGCTGCTGGCCAACTGCTTTGCGCAGTCGGAAGCGCTGATGTGCGGCAAATCTGCAGACACCGTGCGTGCGGAAATGCGCGCCACCGGCATGGCGGAGGCCGAGATTGAAGCGCTGGTGCCGCACCGCACCTTCACCGGCAACCGTCCGAGCAACACTGTCCTGTTACCCGAACTGTCACCACGATCGCTCGGTGCGCTGATCGCGCTTTACGAGCACAAGGTGTTCGTGCAGGGCGTGATCTGGGGTATCAATTCGTTCGACCAGTGGGGCGTGGAGCTTGGCAAGCAACTGGCAAAAACGATTGACAGCGAACTCGCCGCCGGCGCCGTCGCTCCCAGCCATGATGCGTCAACGCAGGCGTTGATGCAGCGGGCGATCACGGCGATGGCGGATCGTCGCTAGCGTTCGCCGATCAGTCGGGCCTAAGCTTCAAACAGTAACAACGCCGCCACCTGCCGCCCTTCGCCAAGCAACACGTTGTAGGTGCGGCAGGCGGCGCTGGTGTCCATCACTTCGTAGCCGATGCGTGCCTCGATCAGCGGGCGCAGGGCGTCGGGCTTGGGGAAGCGCAGCGAGCGGCCGGTGCCGATCAGCACGATTTCGGCGCCCACGTTGGTTGCCTGCGCGATCGCCTCTGAGCTGATCTCGGTAAACGCGGCCACTGGCCACGGCGCGGCAGCTTCGCGGTGCGACAGGCGCACGCTCTGGCGATGCTCGACGCCACCCACCGTCACCGACCCGGCGGTGTAGGCGGTGATCGCGTATTCGCTTGCGGCCTCGCGCTGAAATTTCATCGCCATGGGCGCCCGTCTCCTGATGTGTTGCGGTGGTCAGCAGCGAATTATCTGCGAGCATTTGATCGGAGCATCTTGTGGACGAAAAGACCGCTATATATGAGCTTGAAACGGCAAATGCCAAAAAGTCGACTCCTGATTAGCAAGCTGGCTCAGGAGGGGTTGGATTGGTTGCTGTATACATGTACAGTTATGGTTTGATACCCTTGAGGAGCGATGCCATGGCGATGAACCGCATCCAGTTTCAGCCCGGCCTGTCG